>Ga0164292_10000815_pt1 | contig 24799 bp, 7 predicted proteins | sample GEODES117metaG_FD_111486 | JGI IMG/M metagenome (GOLD analysis project Ga0164292, IMG submission 111486) | Eutrophic lake water microbial communities from Lake Mendota, Wisconsin, USA - GEODES117 metaG | ecosystem: Environmental > Aquatic > Freshwater > Lake | place: USA: Lake Mendota, Wisconsin...
AATGTAAATACACAAAAAACAACCAAACCTTATATTTTATGCATGTTTTGAATAAATATGATTTGATTTTATCAATGTTAATTTTAGTTAAAATAGCTTTAACCTTTGTCTTGTTAATTTAATGTTTGAGTGAATAGGGTGAAAGTGAGTTGAATCTTGTATTGAAATCCTTGAAGATACATTTTTACGGTCATTCGATAATGCTTCGACAGGCTCAGCAGGACAGTAGCTTTTTGAATTGCATATTTCTTTATATTTTATTCTTAGCACTTCGCTAATAAATTGCACACTGTCACACTGAGCTTGTCGAAGTGTTTTGAGGATGCTTCGACAAGCTCAGCAGGACAGCAGAAATTAGAAGTGTTTTCATCTTTATATTATATTCTTAGCACGTTTACAATTTATTGCACACTGTCACACTGAGCTTGTCGAAGTGCTTTACTTTCAAAAACAAACACTTTGTGGCTCAAAACAAAAACCCTCGAAAATTCGAGGGTTTTTTTATCTTAAGTTGAAACTAAGCCTAGTAGATTACTTTTTTAGTAATCAACTCGCCCGCTTCAGTTGTGATTTGCACTAAAAGTACTTGTTGAGCCGTATTCAAATGACTGAAATTAACATCGGTTGCATTGATGTTATTTTTCTCTGCCACTAAACGTCCTCTAATGTCAAAGATTTTTACTTCTTTCATCAAGGTTACACCTGTGTTAATAAAGATAGTTTGGTTGTTTTTATAAACCACCACACCTTCTTCATTAAAGGTTGGTACCCCTAAAGTTCCATTTTGGAATTGCAATTCAAAACGCTCTTCAAAAGTTCCGACAGCAGTAGTAAAACTATAGTTGCTTTCTCTTAAATCATGAATCACATTTAACACTTTATCTTCTAAATAAATCGCTTGACCTTGAGCAAATAATCCGTCAAAATCGGCTAATTGAATTTCAAAGGTTCCGGCTACTGTTGTTTTAAAGCCTAAAGGCACTTCATCCGTATCTGCAAACGGCAACGCTCTTCCTTGAATGGTCAATTTATCTTGATTTAAAACTGAATACAAACCAACTGTATTTCCGGCTTCTATAAATTCACCGTCAAAACGTGAATCACGGTCATTGGTTGCTCCTTCAATATACCCTACTAAGGTTTGTTTGAAAGCTCCTTGATTATTAAGCACATTTAACCATACGCGGTGTTTTTCTATACTTTGATTGGCATTTCTAAAGAACAATCCGTTATTTCCGGCTACCCGAATCGTGTTATTAAAGGTAACTGTTCCGTTACTTGATGCTTCCGCAAAGAACCCTTGACCGGATGCAATAAAACCTGTTGGTGCTGAATTATTAACACCTAGTGCTCCCGCAGCTGTTCCTGTACCCCCACTTGCATTATAAGAAGCATAATCATTAGCAAGGTAAACCTGTCCGTTACTTGGCGTATTATGCGTCCAGAAATAAAAGTTACCGGTTAAATGAGCTGAATTTTCAGACCATAACTGATCGGCATCTATGGCACTTGGATATGGATTTCCTAATAAATTTCTATTTTGTTCTATACCGGCAACCAATCCATTATCAAAAACATTAATGGAGTAAGAACCATTGCGAGGACGACCATAAAATTCTCCCGGCCATGTAGCAGGAACTGTGGTACTCATAGTTGCGGGAGCACGAATGATATACCCATTTGCCGCAGCCATAACATGTGTAATCACACTTGGTACAACTGCCCAAGCATATACACCAGGTGCACTGTTGAAGGTATAAAAACGAGCATTATTAGTGTTAGGTGAAAAGTTTTTAATGATTTGATTATCTACCGGACTTGACCAATAGGTATAATCATATTGAATGATATTTGTTGTGTTTCTAACATAACGAATAGAACCTGAATTTGCCGTATTCGAAGTTGAATTTTGAATTAAACTGGTACCGCTATCAAAAACAACAGAATTTGGTAAAGCCAATAGGTCTACCGTTAATCCGTTTTGAATGGTAACTGTAGCATTGCTGGTTACGTTCATTGTTGCGCCTAACATCACTTGAATGGAACAAGCACTGATGTTAGCATTCACCGTGTAATTACCTGTAATGATAACACGTTTGGTAATGTCAGGAGTTCCGTTAGACCACGTACTCACGCCCGATTGAATGGTTGTTGGAATAGTCACAGCAACTCCAGGTGTAAAAACATTATTACAAGACCCCGTTCCAACCACTGCTCTAAAATACCTTGTATTGTTAAACGTACCAAACTGAGCCGGTGTTAAGGTGATTGTGGTATTGGCAATTGGTGTTACTCCTAACGTAAAGGCAAGGTTATCGGCATATTCCCAACGAATTACATTTCCTACATGACCTGATAAGGTTAAATTAGTAAATGATGCAGGATTACAAAAGGTTTGACCTCCACCGGCAACTGTTCCGGCCACCACCGGTGTTACCGTTATGGTAGCAGTAGCAGAAGCACTACATCCTGCAGCATTAGTACTAGCGGTGTACAAGGTATTAGCAGCAGGCATAGCATATACTGTTCCGGATACCGTATTTAAGGTATAAGGTGTAGTAGCTGATGCATCAGTATATAATCCCGGAATAGGCGTTACAAAATCTGTTCCTACGGTTGGCGGTGTAGTATTCCAAACGATTTGAGCGTTTTTAGTTCCACGCACCGTTATGTTATCAATTGACCAATGCCAAGCCCATTGTGCATCATATTTAAATCTTAATTTTAAGTTGGTTTGCCCTAAATAAGCCGCTAAATTAATTCCTACTAAAGCAAAATTTGCGCGAGTTCCTTGTGAAATAGTATTGTAAAGAGCTAAAGGACCCGGCACCCAAGTTGTACCACCATCGGTAGAGATTTGTACTATCGCTGCACCATTAGGATACCCTTGGTAATAATGATAAAAATATAAGTTAGCATCTGAATAATTAAACAAACTAAAGGTTGGAGATACTAACGAAACACTAGTATTCGTACCGGAACCTTGTGCATCGGAATTGGCCATAATGAAAGTAGAACTATCATTGGTAGTAAACGTTCCACCGTAATTATACCCATTTGGTCTATCAATCCATGCTGCATTTGCAACAGCTCCACCGGTAGAAAGGTTTATTCTGGTCCATGCCGGAGCACCACTTTCAAAATCTTCACTTAAAGCCAAACTGTTATTGACAATTCCACCCGTAGCGGTTAATAGTTGAGCCGGACCGCTTTGACAAACAGTTGGTGTAGCAGGCGTTACCACAACAGCAGTTGGTGCCGGTGTAGCAGTATAGGTAAACTTAACGGTATTGACACTAAAAGGTGCCGAGGTTTGAACCGCCGTTAGCGTATAAACCGTAGTTGTTGTATTTGAAAATGTCCATCCTAGTGCGGCACTACCTCCAACTCCTGTTGCAGGAGACCAAGTAAAATTGTTATAAACTGGCGATGCCCCTGCTGTTAAAGTTACTACCGGTGATGCTGTATTGGCACATTGCGAACTTGACGAGGAAGAAAGTGTTAACGCCGGTGGCGGTGGCACTACTCTAAAAGTATAATCTTCAATTTCTCCTTGTTGGTCAGCACCTTGTGTGTTAATTATACAAGGGGTTGGGTTGGTTGCCCAATAATCGGTTAACACTCTCATTCGGTAAAAACCGGCAGCTACGCCCGGTACTACAAACGAACCGGTAGCCCCTGTTACATAAGCAGCTGAATTATACATGCGTTCGCCCACTTCAAAAGTGGCGTTGTTATTCCAGTCAACCCAAATAGCAATCCCTGTGTTAATCGGTGTGGTTACTCCTACTGTAAAACCAACACTTAAGCCGGGAGCCTGAGTTACAATTTGACCCGTAAAATCGCCATATCCGGATGGTGTTGACCAACCCGATAGGTTAGTAATATTGGTAATACCATTTGTCGTGGTAAAATTATTGATATACGTTGTGTTTCTGGCGCTCGAAGGAATACAATAAGGTGGCACATTCAGTGTAGTAAAAGTAATATAACTTGACCAAGCACTGAAATCAGACCCACCACATTTACTTCTAACCCATATATAATAAGTAGTGTTATTTGCTAACCCGGTTAAATTCACAAACGGAATACCGGCACCAACAGTTCCTGATGGAATTACATTGTTTCCTAAAACGATTTCAACCACCCCTGTTCCGGCAGCAGTTGTTTGAGCAGGAATAGCGTTTCCTGTTCCGGAACCAACAGCCGTGGCCACAAACTGTAGACCAATGGTATTGGATGCCGCTCCGATGGCGATGAAATTAGTTGATCCAACTGTATTAATCGTATAGGTTTGACCAATAACAAACGAACCCGCAGTTACCGGCGGTGCAGTAGCAACAAAAGTATGCCCTATGGTGTTAGAAGAGGCTCCAATGGTGGTAAAGTTGGTTGTTCCCACACTGGTAATGGTATAAGTTTGCCCCACAGCTATTAAACCTGAACTGGCATTCACCACAGGATTGGTAGTAGTTATATAATAAGGATAACCATTGGCAGGTGGTAAAGCAGGCGGTGTCCAACTCACGGTAGCAGTAGTTGAAGCAATTCCTGAGGCTGTTAACGCCGTTGGCGGAACGCAATTTGATTCATAGATTTGAATTTCTTCAACGAATAATTTCCCTTGAGCCGGTAACGAATAAGCTCTAAAACCAAAATAGAACACATCAGTTGACGGAGCTGTAAAATAGATTACATTACTAGAAGGAGATCCTTTTATATTGGTGTGGTTATCTAACGGAATGGTCATGGATGCACTTTGTGGTTGTAAACCATACTTTACTTCCATTTTATTGGTAATGGTAGACGGTACACTTGAACCTCCGTATTGATAATCCATACGGTAAGTTGTTCCGGCGGTTAAAGCAATTCCTTCGGTATAGAACCAAACGTTTGCTGCTTCAGTACCACTTTGAGAATACATCAAATGGTTATCGAAGAAACCTGAATCAGGATCTGCATTGGCTACTGTCCATAAATTTCCTGTTCCAATGTTTTGTCTGGAGGTACAAGGAGGGAGAGCAGGTGCCGAAGCACCTTCAAAATCCTGTAAATAAGGTGTTGTTACTGCATTACATAACGTGGTAAATGGCCCTACTGAAACCCAAGCCCCAAAAGAACCACCACAATTTGACCTAATATATGCTGTATAAGTTGTGTTTGCCGTTAATCCGGTAATATTAATAGAAGAGCCGGAACCTGTACCCGCCACATCATCTACTCCTAAAGCAGTGCCCGGAGCACCCGCTGTTCTAATTTCATATTGGTAGCCACTGGCTGCAACCGGTGTTGGCTCCGTGTAATTCAACGTGGCCGTATTGATTAAAACGTCAGACATAAACAAAGAGGCTGGGGAAGAACAATTATTTGGAACCCATTTGAATAACCTGAAATTAGTTGGAAGACCTCTGGTTCTAAGCGTATACGTATTTGCTCCAGCAGGTGACGCAAAAGTTTGAAAATTATTTATCCAAGTATTTGTATTATGGTAAAATAAATTCCAATCCGAATTATTTGAACCCCGCAAACCAAGTTGACCATAAGCAATTGCAGTAGCGGCAACAGTTGTATTAAATCGAACTTCAATCTCATCTGTTCCTTCATAAAGCCAAATTTGAGCATCCCATCTAGATGAAGTTTCACTACTTATTCTTCTGAATGCTCTCCATTCAATTTTTAGGATATAATTTCCAACTCCACCTGAAGTATCTAAAAAATATGAAACAGCATTATCCTGTGGTGAGCCAGAAGGAGGTCCATTCAACAATAAATTTGTTCCATAAGCGGAAATTGCACCACTATAGCCTTCCGCACTTGCCAAAGGAGCATAATTTGTAGCAGTTGGAGCACTTCCAAAGGTGATAAATCCATTTGGAGATACCCACGTAGAAGTTACAGTTGCTCCATTAAATTTAAAATCAAACCCTAGGGGAACAAAATTAATGTTTACAGCAGGCTCATCATTCCAATTTCCACTAATTAAAATTGTTTTGGTAGCACTATTTAAACTAGTGTAGCCTCCACTCAACGTAATATCGGATTGGGTTGGTGTTAAATAATTACTCGCTACCTGTGCGAAGCTGTTTTGCACAGACAACAACAAAAAAGTTGTTAAGACAACCGTTTTCATTAAAAGTGTTGGCGAGGCAGTACCCAATACTTTTTTGGTAGCATTCAATAGTAGTGTTGAATTCATAGTTTTTATTTTTGGAAATTCAGTTTTTTTAATTTTTTTATTTCAATCTCGGTTTTTTAAGGTTAAAAAAAACCTTAAAAACAGGTAAATTTAAAAATGCTTGCATTACAAACGCTTTTATTGCAAATATCGACCATCGTCAAAAATCATCGATTAATTAAAAATATAAAAATGATGTGTTTTAAATTTCTGACTAAAAACTACTATAAATCATTTCAAATCAGCCATCTAAAGCCATCATTTATTGCATTAATAGCAACAAAAATACATTTTTTTGTGAATAATAATCACTAAAAGTGACCTAATTATTAACACAACAAAATTGTTTTGTTAAAAAACCGCACAATAGTTTGTTATTCTATTACGAAAGGGTAAATCTAAGCAGAAATGTTAAGCGAAGGTTATTTTTTCGATAAAGAGCTATTAAAATCGTTGAAGGGAGATGAAAGTTGGTTATAGGTTGTTATAGGTTAGGTTTAAACTTATTTTCACTGAAAGGATGCTTTTCGAAAAACTTGATTTTTTGTTGTTGTAGCCACGCAAAGTCACCTTTGTATACCTTTACCATTTTCTAAAAAAGCATTCCTTTTTCCTTGCGAACACCACTAAAACTGTTGTTAATAGTTTGATTTACAAGGTATTTTTTGTATTTTTAAACGTAAAAAACCTAATAGTCTTGTTAAAAACTAAGGCTGATTGTGAATAAGTTTAACTTTCATTCTCCGATTCGCTGCGTTATATTTGGTTGTCAGTTAGGTCTTACTAAAAATGATAGTATAGATACTAAGACAAACAATTTTTTATTCATTTAATACCATAATCTATGAGTGTTAAATTTCAAGTGGTGCCACGGAAAAATCCGAGGGATTTAGGGGCACCGGAAAAATTCTATGCAGCTGCTATCGGAGATGGCGAGGTTGACTTAGAGGGGTTGGCAGAAATGATTGCCTACCAGTGTACCGTAACTGATTCTGACTGTTACGCGGTGTTGACTGCTTTAGAGCACAACATTGTGAACGAGTTGAAACAGGGACGCATTATTAAATTAGGTCGCTTGGGGAATTTCCAAGTGGGCCTTAGTTCGGATGGAAAAGAGACTGCCGGTGAGGTGAACTCTTCCAGTATTCGAAAAAACAGGGTGCTTTTTCGCCCGGGTAAACGTTTACGCTCGATGCTAAACAATGTATCCTACCGAAAAGAAGGCTAGAACCTGCTTTTGAGAGCTTCTTTTTAGAAGTTCGAGGGTCTCGAGTTCCCGCTCGAGGCCCTTTTTTTATGCTTTACTTTTCTAATTCGGTTTCCTTTCGTCTTGATGACCTCATCTTCTTGTCTTGACCAATCAATCTACTCCTCTTGACGAAGCAAAACGCTCGTCTTGATAAATTCAAAAAAAAGTGTATTTTGATGATTTTTTTTGTGGTTTTAAGCAAAAGACGAATATTTTGAGTGTTTTTTGCATAAAAAAGCTCAAAAACAATCGGCTAGAACCTGACTTTTTTGAGCATATTTTTACAAATTCGAGGGTCTCGAGTAGTTCCCGCTACTCGTTCAAATTGATAGGTAAATATACATATAAGCCTAAAACAAACAAACTATATTTGTTATTTTTTTTCTATTTATAAATAACTCTATTGTCATTTTAATAAAAAAAGGGCTTTACCATCTACTGAGTATTGATGGAATGAGCTTAAACTTATGATGAGTTTTAGTACAGTTATAAACAAACATTGCTTTGCCAAAACAGGCAAAGCAATGATAATAAGGGATGTTTTTATTTTATAAATAAGTTAGTAAAGGCTTATTTTTTCTTTAATAAACTATTTTTTTAGTAACTGATTTACCCTCCACATCTGTGATTTGAATTAAAATCACCTGATTGGCTATATTCAGGTTAGTCACCTTAGCGGTAGAAGCATTAATATTTTCAAGTGTAGTAATTAAGCGGCCACGCATATCAAACACCTTCACTTCTTTTAACGAAATAGTTGGAGAAGCACTAATGTCAATCGTATTTTGATTTTTAATCACGATGATATTTTGCAAGGAAACGCTAGGAATACTAAGTGTTTCGTTTTGGAATTTCAACACAAAACGATCATCTACGGTTCCGATGTCGGTGGTAAATTCATAGTTACCTTCTCGAATATTGTGTGTGTAATTGAGTACTTTGTCTTCAATATAGATAGGTAGATCAGAGGCAAATAGACCGTCAAAATCGGCTAACTGAATGGCATAGGTTCCTGCATAGGTTGTTTTATAGCCAAGTGGTATAATATCTGTTTCCGTGAAAGGTAAAGCCTTACCTTGAATGGTGAGTTTTTTATCTTCTAAAACGGAGTAAAAACTAATACTATTTCCGGCCTCAGCTATTTCGGAATCAAAATGATTGTCCATCGCATTGGTGGCATCTTGAATATATCCTGCCAATAGTTGTTTGAAAGCTCCTTGTGTATTAATTAAATTTAACCAAACTCGGTGTTTCACCCTTGTTTCTATAGTTTGACTATTTCTAAAAAAGGAAGTATTATTACCTGCCACACGAATATCATTTGAGAATGTTAAGGTGCCCGAATTTAAACCTTGCACAAAAAAGGATTGACCCGCAGCGATAAACCGAGTAGGCGGATTATTATTGATACCCGAATTAAAAGCGGCCGCTGTTCCCCCACTTTGGTTGTATACTGCATAATCATTAGCCGTATATACATTGTTTGTAATGGGTGTATTGTGTGTCCAGAAATAAAAACTTCCTTGTAATGTGCTAAGATTATTTGCCAAAAGTAAATCGGCATCAATAGCACTTGGATAGGGATTACCAATTAGGTTTCTATCTTCCACAGGATTTGGTGCGGTGTTAACTACAATTGGGAAGGTAAAATTTCCATTGTTAGGCACACCCACAAATTCACCAATAAAGGTAGCTGCTACAGAAGTACTATATGTGTTAGGAGCTCTAATAATATAACCCACAGCTGGAACCATAATAGACGTACCGGGTACAGACAACCAATTGTAAATAGAATTATCAAAACGATAATAACGCGTTGGCGAAGTTAATGGCGAAAACACATTAAGCACTTGTCCGGCAACCGGAGAAGACCAATAGGTAAAATCGTTTCGCACCATCGGTGTCGCATTTCGAAAGTAGCGAATAGACCCTGAATTAACTGCATTATTGAGTTGAATCAAGCTGGCAGTATTTTCAAAAATCAAGTTAGTGGTTCCGGGAGTACCTAAAACGGTCACTTCGTTTGAAACAGTTAGCGTATGCCCGGAAGCAATAGTAACCGTTCTCGTGGGTTGTATTTCAATAGAACAAGCCTCAATATCGCCCGTAGAGGTATAATTAGCTGCAAAAATTACTTTTTTAGTGGCATTCGGAAGACCATGACTCCAAGATATTCCATTCCAAGTTGTGGAGGGATATTCTACGGCTACCACATCAGAATAAGCCGAAGGACAAACACCACTTTGACTCACTGCTCTAAAATATTTAATGGTAGGTATGACCCCCATTTCAACGGCTGTTAAGGTATTAGTCGTATTTGCAATTGGGGTAACATTAATAGTAAAAGCGGGATTATCAGCTGATTCCCATCGAGCTACTGATGGTGAATTACCGGTTAACGTTATACTTGAAGGAGCACTACTTCCGCATAAAACCTGCGAACCGGAAAGAGTTCCTCCGATAGGCAGAGCGTCAAATCCAATATTAATAATTGATTGAGAGGTACAATTGTCTACCGTGTTAACAGTAGCTGTGTAGGTTCTATTTGCTGTTGGTTTACAATAGACCGAACCGGATGGTGTTCCAAGAACGTATGGAACGGTTGCTAAATTATCTGTAAAAAGATCTGTTGCCGGTGACCAGTTAACCGCTGTGGCAACGGTTCCATATACTCTAACGTTATCAATTGCCCAACCATAATCCCAAGTTGCTTCATAGTAAAAACGAATTTTTACCTGAGGATTTCCTAAATAAGGGTCTAAATTTACGATGGCATTATTAAAGGCAGAAGCACCTCCAACCGTACCAATATGAGAAGATAAGAAAGTCCAAGTTGCCCCATTATCAATAGAAATTTGAGTGTGAGCTTTGTTTCCAACAATCCAACGGAGGTAATGCCAAAAACTCAAGGAGGCACCAGAAAAACCTACTAAACTAAAGGCAGGAGATTCTAAGTAAGTTCGAGTCACATTACTACTGGGTGAACCTTGTGCATCTGAATTTGACATGTAAAATTGAGAGGCATCATTACTACTGGCATTAAATGTCCAAAAAGCACTGACATAACTGTATACACTATTATGAAGTTGCCAAGCTGCATTTGCAATAGTACCACCAGTAGATGAATTTGAAGTTGTCCAAGTTGGAGTATCTTCAAAATTTTCATTGATAATATTAATGGCTGATGAAGCACCAAAAGTAGCAGATAATTGCTGAATAGTTCCTTCGCATAATGTGATATCCCCGGGAAGTATAGTGATTGCTGGCGGAGAAGGATTTACATTTACTGTAAAAGTAACGCTGTCCGAACAAAAACTTCCGGAAGTTTGAGCTGCTGTAAGGGTATATACTGTTGTTTCAATCGGATTAAAAGTATATCCTGCCCCTACGCTTCCACTCACACCTGTTGCCGGACTCCAAGTAAAGGTATTATACGAACCAGCTCCTACTACGGAAACATTAAAGGTAGATTCACCACTACAAATCGTATCAGAAGCCGCACTTAATCCAATAGCCGGAGGTACTGTAACAGTAGCTGAAATAGGAGTCATGGTAGATAAACAAGTTGTAGTAAACTTCCAATTATAGAAATAAAGGTAATAGGAATTATCAAAATTGTTTCCGGTGATGTTGGCCACTGAGTTACTATAAGGATAAACAACGTTTTCTATATTACTCATTAAACCGGAAGTTGGTACGGTTGACATGGCAATTGTATAATTACCGGGCACAAAATTATAATTGATAGGGATAGTTTGCGGAGTACTTCCTCCAACTACTGAAGTAGTAAAAGGAATCGAAGCTACTGCTACCGATAATGAATTTCTGATAACCAGCAAGCCATTTTGTCCGGAAGAAATTGGAAAAATATCAAACCCTACTAATTGTGTAGCGGTAGTAATGGTTAAGTTTACTGCAGCAACGACGTTATAAATACTTTTAGCACCGGGTATATTATTTGGATTAGTTGCCCCTAGTGTGGCAATTGCCCCGGCTGCTTTTGCCTGAGCATAATAAGTAGTAGAAGCAGACAAAGACGGAGTAACATAAGAATTGCCTGTAGCTAGTAACGTTCCTCCAACCGGTAAATTATACCATTCAGTTACAGAACCTGTGTTAGGTATAGCAGTTAGCGTGACCGAACCTAAACCACAACGTATACCTGGTGTAATTGTTGTAAAAGTTGGCGGATTACAATCCGTACTAAAATCAAGAATTTGGCTCCATATACTTACATTTCCCGGTCCACAATTACCACGAATCCATAGGTAATATTGTGAGGAGGCCGTGAGTCCAACTAAATTCAATGAAGTAGAACCAAAAGGTAAAGACCCTGTGGGCGTAGTAGCTCCTGAAGGTACTGTTGGTAAATTAGACAGAAAATAGTCATATCCTTGTGAAGGAACGGTTAGGGGTGGATCAAAACTAATAGTTGACGTTGTAATACCGGAAATAGCTAAAGCTAAGTTTTCGGGTTCAAAACAAGTAGGAGCAACTTTTATGTTGATATCGTCAATAACCAAATAACTTTGATTGGCAAAACTGTATCCTTGAAAACCGTAATAATACACATCCGTAGTAACTGGAGTGAAATCGACAGTTGCTAATTGGTAAACCGTATTAATAATATTGGGTAAATCTAAGATTGTCACATTCATTTGGGCCACAGAAGGACCATCGCCAATTCTAACTCTTAATTTTTCTGTAAAAGTTCCATTGGCTAACGAATTATATCGAAAGGTAAGTCGATAGGTAGTTCCACCAGTTAATTTAATCCCGGGTAGAAAAAACCAATCATCCATGTTTACTGCAGGATTCTTATTAAGGTATAATGCCCTTGGTGTTGATGCCGGGTTAATTGCTTGAGTTGACCATTGAAAAGCATCGGCATTATCATTTACTACAGTGGTGCAAGTTGGAATTGCATTAACCGCTGTTGAATCAAAGTTTTGAGTATAGGGAACAAAATAATAACCACAAGTAAGTGACAAGTTAGCTAAACCAAAACTACTGTTAATGGCACAACCTAACCCAACAGCTCTTACTCTATAATAGTATAAAGTCATTGGAGGCAAATCAACTATCGAATAGGTTGTTAATCCACCCGAAGAAATACCAATAAAACCAGGAACTAATGCTGTAAATGTTGAATTTGTTGAAACATCAATCAAATAATCTGTTGCTCCCACTACGGGATTCCAATTTGCTGTGAAACCGTTTCCTGTAACTCCGGTAGTTGCTAATAATGCCGGTGCCGGAATACACGTAGTTTGATTGGCAGAAATCAAATTTGCTAAATTGTAAAAAGGGGCACCAAGACATATTCCATTAAAAGGAACAACCCAATAATAATAAGTGGTATTAGGGGTTAAACCGGTTTGAACAAATGAACTAGTACTGTTATTACTAACCACAAAATAGGTTCCTGCAATTGTTGAACCATTAGCATAAAAAACACCATCTGTCAATATCGATCCATCTGGCGGTGTATTGACTGTACTTCTTAAAACCATATATTGAACAACCGGCGAAGCAACCGGAATAAAAGAGTTGCCTACAAAAGCTGAAGTAGTAATGCTTGATGAACCAATTAACAAATTAGCTGGAGCTCCCGCTACGGGAAGGCTACTACAGGCAGGTGGTGGTGTATATGTATAAACCAATCCATTGTCAGGAAACTCAGCAATGCTGGTTCTCATCGTATTATTATTTGCTGTTCCTGTCACACTTTTTCCAAACCAAGCATTATTAACATTGGCTCCGGTTTGGAGTCTGTTATTCACATGGCCTTGTAAAAAAATATTAGAAGGACCTCTAAGCCCAACTTGAGGAGTTATCGGTGCAGTATCATCCGGGAAACAAAAACCATAATGAAGTTCAATTACGTTGGTTGTTTCATATAATCTAATTTGGAAATTGAAAACACCGGTCATCGCTTTACGTTCAACATTTTTCCATTGAACAACAAAAACACGATTTGGAGAAGACCCTTCCGTGGTGTAAGTAATGGATTGAGCGCCTGCTCCAGAAATCAAATCGATGCCTAAAGGACAAACAACACCATTAAAAGCAGTTACATTTGAAAGAGGTCCATACAAAGTATTCCCGGGCTGAATAGCTCCAAAAGTAATAAACCCGTTTGGGCTAATATAACATTCAGTTACTGGCGTTGGGTTTCCGTTATAAATAAAATCAAAACCAAAAGAAGCTAAATGTGCACTTCCTGTGGTATGATTATCCCAAGGGGCAGCATAAGCCGTTGTTCCTACTGTAATTTCATTGTAAAGTTCTAATTGCTCATTAAAAGAATAGGTACTTACTTGTGCCGAAGAGAGATGACCTGTGAACAGAAACACACACCCTAAAACCAATTTAATAAAACGTTCAAATTTAAATGCTCTTAGCTGGTGATGCACTTTATGATTAGTAAAATTATCGTAAACCATATACTCTTATGTTTAACTCCATTAGAGAGTTATTAATCCAAATGAAATATTTTCGATTAAATAGATTTTGGAATGGATAAAAACTTAACTATCAGTTTTATCCACGCTAAAAATACATCAAATCAACAAACTAACTATTATTTTAAAATTAAAAAATTAACAATTCGATAAGTTACACAAATCATCGATGAAATGAATGATTTTTGAAATCTATATCTTGTAATTCTTATGTTTTAATATATTTATGCTTTATTATCAGCAATTAAATATCGTAAAGATTCTTAAAAATAAAAAACCCCAAGAAATCGAGGGGTTTTAAACGGGTTTCTAATTGATTGTTTAGTATGTTAACAGCATACTAAACCGTTGCGTTTACATAACCATCAGCTTTTTTCATGATAGAACGAATCAAAATAGTTTTTGTAGAAAAACCTGATTTTAAATACTGCTCTTTTTTAGAAATTAAAGAAGAACGGTTAATGGTAGTTGATTCTTTAACTGAAGTTAGATTATTTTCTTGTTTTGCCCCTGCAAACCAATTTGATATTTCGATAGAACTCATTTCAACAGTATTTGTTTGAATCATCTCTTGAGCTTGTTCTTCTGTTACGAATGAACTTTTTTCGTTAGTTAAAGTAGATTGTGAAAAAGCTACTGTTGAAAAAGCTACTAAAAGAATGGTTAAAAAAAATCTGTTTGTTAATGTTTTCATATTATGTGTAAATCGTTTTTGTTTTAATTCTGGAGTTAAAGTATCGGGTTAGCTACTCGAAACCTTATATTTTCGATAACACGTATAAAAACTCGATGAAGTCACTCGTCGATGAAAGAGAGAAGTGTTTTTGTGTCGTTCGTCGATAAACATTTAAATAATAAGGCTTTCCAATGGTCGGAGAAATGTGCCGTTTGTCTGATAAGACTAAAAAAAGCAAAAAAACATCAAAGAAATTGGAGGTTTAGTAGTGTTTGAATATTCTTTAGATTGTTCCCTAAAGATTTCTGATACGAATTAAAGGTAATTGTACTACCTACTCTGTTTGTAACAAAAAAGCACAAATTAATTTGTAAAAATTAAAGTTGAAAACAAAAAAGAAGCCGTCTCAATTATGAGACGGCTTTCTATAGTATTGTAAATAATGTATTTCTTAGTGAACTACTTTTCTGGAAACAATTTGTCCGTTAGCAGCTGTAATTTGAACAATTAATACCTGATTAGCTACTTGTGCTAATGGAATTGTTGTTGTCATTGCATTAACATTGTTTTTTTCAGTCAATAAACGACCTCTCACATCAATTACTTTTACAGTTGCCATTGCTTCCGCTCCGGTATTGATATTGATCTCTTGATTTTTAGAATAAACTACAACGCCATTTCCGAAAACCGGATTTTCAACCGATAATGGAGCTTGGTAAACAATTTCAAAACGGCTAGCAAAAACACCTGCTTCTGAAGCAAAAGCATACGACGCTGTTTTTAAGTTAGTAATGGTATTATTTAGGTTATCTTTTAGATAAATTGCTTGGTTAGTCGAATCAAACAAGCCCGCTAAACCTGTGATGGAAATGGTGTAATTTCCAGCTGTATTGGTTTTAAAGAGCAATGGCACAACATCTGAATCTTCGAATGGCGCACGATGTTGAATTATTAATTCGGCAGTATCAACTAAAGAAACTAAAGCCAACGGACTATCATTGATGTACAAACCATCAAAATCAGCATCATAGCCGTTTGTTGCTTCGTCTTTATAACCAATTACCATTGAGCCAACTTCATTTTGTTCGTTTGCTAAGCCAATCCACATTCTACTTACTCCATCAGATAATGTTGTTCTATAAAACAAACCATTATCGGTTGTTCTTTGTAAATTATTGAATTCAATTGCCGTTGCTCCCGTAGTTGCTTTTACAATAAAACCTTGACCAGATTGAATTTGATCGCTTGTATTTGATGCATCACTAAACACACCACCTGAATAAGTTACATAAGCAGAGCCTGCTGCATTATTTGTTTTTCTCCAAAAGTACAAATCAGAGGTAATAGAAGCAGTATTGTCTGTTAAGAAGTCTGAAATTGTAATTGGAGATGGATACGGATTTCCCACTGCATTGAATCCTTGTCCTGCGTCAGAAATAGCGGCACTGATTGTTCCGTTATTAGGCACACCGTTGAATGTTCCGCTCCAAAGGGTTGCGGTGGTTGGATGATTGTCTGGCATGCGAATTAAATAGCCTGTAGCCTCTGCAAAATCATTTGTAGAAGGCACAATAGCACTATAATTATTATTTAATGGACTATATGTATAAAAGCGATTCGCGACGGTATCTGGCGAAAAATCCAATAGGTTTTGATTGGCTACTGGGCTTGACCAAATAACATAATCTAATCGCATTAAGGAACTCGTTTCTCTTTGAATTATAATTTCACCTGAATTGGTGTTAGTAGTTTCGTTTTGAACTAAATTAGCATTATGTTCTAATGTAAATGTACTTCCAGTATTAACTACTAGACTGGCGTTTAAGGTTACTGAATTACCGCTAGAAATGATTACAGCAGCATTATTAGATACAGTTAAAGAACAAGCAATTAAATTAGCTATGCTTGTAAAATCATATTCAATAATTGCCGCGGTTGTAGCCGTTGGAGCACCGTTAGTCCAACTTCCGCCATTGGCAGCTGTCCATGATGTAGAAGCAATTGTTATTTCTACTACGTTTGATTCTGCTGCATTTGTCCAATCTGTTTGACAAGTAACTTTAGCCAAACGTTTAAACCAAGTTGTTTGGGTTATTCCAGCAGGTGCATCATATACATTAGTTGTTGCACCTAAAATATCGCTAAAACCTGCGGATGAACTTGTTGTTGAAAATTGCCATTTATATTCTATGGTTCCGGTTTGTCCAGATGGGCTAGTGATGCTGGTAAATGCTGCTGGGTCACTGCCCGCACAGATAGATTGGTTCCCATCGATCGTTCCGCCATTTGTAGGGTTTTCACAACGAGGAACTAACTCTCCAGTCGATAATAATTGTGCTCCACTTGGAAAACCTGAAAAATTAATTTTATTTAATTGGGCAACTGTTAGGCCAGTAGTATTGCTTCCAAAAAAAATTCTCCCAACAGTTCCAGCTTGTCCAGCAGTACCATTCCACCCTGAAATAGTTAAAGTAGTTCCAGCCCATGAAACACTGCTGCTGTTTGCGAAAGTTAAAGAATGGCTAACTGCTGCTAAAGCAAGTGTTGCTGTTCCCGAATTTAATTGTAAGGTAGCATTTGAACCAGAAGATGTTATCGTACGATTGGTAGCTACTCCAGTAGTAGCAAAAACGGCGCCATTTTCAAGTCGGAAAGGAGTTGATAACGTTAAATTGGCCGATGGATTGAATCGCAATTCGCCAGCAGAAACAGTTGTTAAACCGCTATATGTAACCGAACCGCTCGAAATAAGCAACAAACCAGTTCCTGCTTTAGTAATGCCACCAATTCCAGAAATAGTATTGGATACAACTGCTCCGTTATTTGTATTTGGATTAGTAATTGTTACTGTTCGTTCAAGAGCCACTGCTCCTGAGATAGTTGCCGACGTTGAAGAAGGGTGTGTAAAGTTTATGTTTCGATTTCCTCCTGTGTTATTAAAATTTTTGACTGTAATCGACTTTGAGATTGTGGTTCCACCGTTCTCGATTTCTAGGATTGCATTAAGCGGTGATGAAGCGGCTAAACCGCCACCGATTTCTATAACATTCGAAGCTAAATTTCGCCCTACTCTTACAGTTCCTTCATCAATAAAAATGCTTCCACTAAAATCAGCACTAGCAGTAAAATTGACAGTTCCGCCATTCTGTTTTACAAAACTACCGCCTTGTGGCACAGCTCCAGTAAAGGTAATTGTTCCCGTATTACCGTTACTATTTCTTAGGAAGACAAGATTATTATTTGTAAAAACACTTCCATTAAATGTTAAATTTCCTCCAGTTGCATTACTTAAAATAATTTCTGAATTATTGCCATCAATCCCGACAGGCGTATTGAATATATGCGTTGCGGTTGAGGCATTGATTAACGACCTACTGAACGAAAAACCACCACCAGCAGTATTATTTAATGTTCTCGCAGAGCTTGCACCCGATTGAAAGGTGAAATCGCGATGAATATAAAATCGTCCGTTTAACGTCATCGTGGTGTTGTTATTGTGTCCAATAAAAACGTCATTACGGGTATTATTACCGTTATCGGGATCACCTTGACTATTGTTTGAAGTTTGGTAAAACCAGGGTAAATTACCACTGCCCCAATCGCCAGTATTGGCGTTATCGCGATGAAACACATTTTGTTGGGCGAACGACATGCCAAAAAATAGCAAAAAAAATACGCGTATAACTCTTTTCATATTTTAAACGTTTTGTATGTATTTAGTTATTAAAAATAACTATTTATTAATTATTTAAAAAAAATTAGCTACTAAGATAGTAAAATAATTATATTTATTACAGTTTTTATTTTTTCATGAAGTATACTAAAACGTTTTCGTATTGATAAACAAGATTTATATTAGGTATTTTCATACAAAAAAACCAACCCATTATTTGGGTTGGTTTCAGCCATTTTTTAATAATTTAAAATGTTTAAAAAATAAGTTTTTTAGTAACTAAATTATTTTGATCGTCATTAATTTGAATTAGCAAAACTTGATTTGATTTTTTAATTGATTCAATTTTAACAGTGGATGTATTCAACTGACTTACTTCAAGTAATTTTCTACCTTGCATATCAAATATAGTTATTCCAGTCATTACTATATTTCCACCTTCGACGCCAATTGTATTTTCTTTCGTAGTTACTACAATCGCTTTTTCTAAATTTGGATTTGAAAGGTCTAAGGTTTCGTTTGTGAAACGCAGTTCAAAACGTTCGTTGTGTATTCCACTTTCAGCTGCAAAAACATAAGCAGTTTCTTTTAAATTATGAATAGTTTGTGCAACAGCATCATATAAATAGATATTTTGCTCTCCCAAAAATAAACCATCAAAATCTTTTAAAGTAATTGTATATTGACCTGAAACAGTAACTTTAAATCCTAAAGGTATTGCATCCTGATCATTAAAAGGCAATGCCTTTGCTTGAATAGTATATTCTTTATTATCAATTAATGAGGTCAGTGCAACATCAGAATCTTTGATAAATTCACCATCAAAGCGATTGTCTAAGCCGTCTGAAGCACCTTCAGCATAACCCACAAGTAATTGACTGTGTACTCCAGCCTCATTTGTTAAATTAAGCCAAATTCGATGTTTTTCTATCTGGTTTATAATTGAATTGTTTCTAAAAAATTGATTATCAAAATTTTCAAATTCACGCATTGAATTATCAAAAACAACGGCTGTTGCGGCTGGTTTTGCTTTTACTAAAAAACCTTGGCCAACTTGAATAAAACCATTAGGAGCATCACTCGTATCAGATGCCTCACTAGAACTTGTTCCTCCTAAACTAGTGTAGGTAGCATAAAAGCTTCCGCTATCACCTGTTCCGGCAGTATTGTTTCGTCTTCTCCAAAAGTAGATAGTCCCTTCAATATTATCTTCGTTATTGGAAACAAAATCTTCTGCACTAATCACGGATGGATATGGATTTCCAATTAAGTTGTATCCATTTCCTGCTGTTGACAAAGGAATACTTATTATCCCATTATTTGGCGTACCAACAAAAGAACCTTGCCAAATTGCAGGAACACTTGTCTGATCTACATAAGGAACATGGTTATTTGCAATACGAATCAAATAGCCAATTCCTGCGTCAAAAGATTTTATTTCGGGATTAGCTATAGTTGTATATAAATCAGTTGCAGTTGTATACGTATAGAAACGATTATTTGTTGTTCCTGGTGAAAACGCTTTTAATGTTTGCGGATTATTTGTAGCAATATCCGACGTTGGTGAGGACCACATGGTGTAATCCAAACGGAATAAGGCAGAACTATTTCTTTTTACTGTTATTTCACCAACATTAACTGCCGTATCATTAAGTTGTACGAAGCTAGCATTATTTTCTATAATAAAACCATTTGGGCCCGCATTGTTAACCACTTCATTTAAAAGCATTAAACTTGAAAGTTCTCCCAATATGAATTGTGAACCTGAATTGATAATTAACGATTTTGCTTCAAAAAAAGGATAATTTTCAGCATCAATACTTGTATCATAATCTGCATCAATAATTACATCTAAATCGATGTTTGGTTCGATATCTGGAGCCCAACCGTTTCCAGTCCAAACAATAAATGTTGACGCTGCTGCGAGAGTTGTTACCATGATTACATTAGAATTTGGACTTGTTTCAAGACCAATTCCACCTGTAGCCTGAGCTCTAACTCGGTAATAGTAATTTGTACTTGGCAGTAAATCAAGCACTAATTTTTGGTTCGGAATAACGATAATATCTTCATACCCTACTAGAAAACTAGAAAAATCGCTAAGTTCACTCACATCAAGTCTGTAATTTGTTACCCCTGTCATAGGAATCCAAGAAGCGGTAAAAAACTCATCTGAAACGTAAATTCCTGGATTAGCAACAGGTGTTCCTAACGTAGGTGTTGTAAAACTAACGGCAGTTGTCCATGCACTAAACGTATTTGGAGCAGACGTACATTGGTATCGCAAATAAAGATTATAGCTCGTACTAATATTCAACTCGGATATATATGCATATAATTGACTAACGGGAAGTTCTCCACTTTGTGCTAATCCAGTTGCACCACTTCCAGGAGCACCCGATGTTCTAATTTCATAGCGATAATGAATTCCGGGTGTTGTAATTGAAGCTGTCCAACTAATTGTTGCTGTTGTCGAAGTTAGGTCAGATACCGTAACTGCTGTAGGCATCTCACATTGACCGGTAGCCAGCTGACTAATAAAGATCAGACTAAGTGCGATAGTAGATTTAATTGAGGTAATAAAAGTTTTCATGAAATATAAGATTTTGGTATACAGTATTAAATAAATTAAAAGATGATGTTTTTAGTAAATTCACCACCGCTTTCTGTCTTTACTTTTACAATCCAAAACTGTTGTAAAGGTTTAAAGTTAGTTAACGTAACAACTTCATTTTGCAAATTTGCTTCCGTATAAACTATTCGTCCACTTAAATCATAAATTGTAACATTTTCAATGATTTCATTAGCCACTTTTAATTTCATATCATTGCTAACAGCAATTTGCAAGCTTGTAAAATTTGAAGTAAAATCGTCAACGCTAAAGTTCGCAAGAACTACGATTACATAATCTTCAGCTTCTCCATTTTGGATTGGGTCGCATGGTGTAGGCAAGTCATTTGAAGCTGATTGACTAGTTCTAACACGCATAATGGTACTTCCTAGTGGAGCGTTTGTTGGTACTGTTATCGATGCAACTGCACCTGAATTTACGTTTGTTCCACCAGTTACATTTCCAAGCTCATATAATTCTGAAGCTTCAAATTCTGCATTTTGATTCCAATCAATCCAAGCACGTGTATAATTTGTTCCGCCTTCTGTATTGACATTAACAGTGAGATTATAGGTTACTTGTCTTTCTAGTTCTGTTTGAATATTTGTAAAACTTGAATAAGCAGCTGAAGTATCAGAAGTATTATTAATACTTTGTAAAGACACATTTGTTATACCTACTTCGTTTTCATTGACAACTAAAGCAGTACAATAACAGCCATCACCTCCTACCAACAAGGCCTGATCGTTGATTGTTAATTGTGTTTCAATACAAGTTGTTGTTCTGCGGTACCACGTAGAAATTGATTGTGAAGTTGAATAAGTTGTATTGTTTGCTCCCGATATATCTGTCCACGGACCATTATCGTTTGGAGACGATTGCCATTGATAAAAGAGACCTGATTCAATTGATCCGCCTTGAATTGAGAGTGTAAATTCTTCTCCCGAGCAATATTGGCCGGCAGTTACTACCGTTACACCAGCAGAAGGTAAATCCACACAAGGTGAAGTCATTTCTACTTGTAAATTTGGTCGTCTTCTTCTGTTGATGTTCACCATCGGCGTAGCTCCTGATAGGCTACATCCATTTTGATTTAATTCATTTGTATACAAACCTGTAGTTCTATAATCATTTTCAAAAAATTGGGTAGCTTGAATTTCATAACTTGATCCAAATGTTTGATTTGTGCGACAAACTTCAACAATAATATTGCTATATCCATTCCATTCAAACGGCGTTTGCAAAGTAAACTTGTACCATCCAGTTGCATTTATATTTTCTGTTGTCGATTCATAATAAACAGGAAGGTTCGGAATTAAAGTGGTTGGCAGTACAAATAAAGAGGTCATAGCCATTTTAATTTTAAGATTCTCTGGTTTTAATGACAAAGGCTGTCCAAGTTGCGAAACAAAAAATGAAATAGAAATAATATTACCAGAAATGGCATCTAATTCAAGTAATTCTTGTCCATAATATAAATATTGACTTCTACTACTTCTGTTAATTGTAGAAAATGGATTAATTCCTAAAGTAGAATAGGATGTGGTACCTGTTCCCAATGTATAGGTTTCCTGTGCTTTCATTTCTAATGAAAAAAGGTTTAATAAGAGAAATGCAAGAATTGAAACTATTCCGCTTTTTTGTGCGACAGTGCAAAAACGAGTAGCGTGATTCTTTTTAACGTAGATTTTTTCCATAATTTTAGATTAATTTAAGGCAATTTTAGTAAATAATTTTAAATGTAGATTTTAATCCATCTTCGTTTGTTACTTGAACAAGTAGAAGTTGGTTTTGTTGAGCAATGGTCTCTATAGCTAAAGAAGCAGCGTTCAAAGTATTGTTTTGAAATACTATCCGTCCACTCACATCAGACACGACCACTTTTTTTAGGGTTTGATTTGTTGTTTTTACATTAATAATTTGATTTTTAACGTAACATAAAATTGTTTCTGAATTTGAATCAACAGAGGGTATGCTTAACGTTTCATTTGCAAATCGAATTATGAATCGATCATCAAACACACCAGCTACAGATTGAAATGAGAATATACCTTCTTTCAAATCATGAATTGTGTTTGTATAGGTATCTTCCACAAAAACAACTTGGTTTGTAAACAATCCATCAAATTGATATAAATTCAGATCAAAATTTCCAGCTAGAGTTGTTGAAAATCCTAAAGGAATTGAATCTGTATCTGAAAAAGGCAATCCTTTTCCTTGAATAATTAAATTTTGTTCTTCTGCCTTCGTATAAATTAATACAGGAGAAGTTTCTAACATTTTTCCGTCAAAACCCCAATCTAATCCGTTGGTAGCTCCTTCAACATAACCTACTAGGGTTTGTTTAAATGCTCCTTCTTCATGTCTCATTTCTAACCAGATTCTATTTTTCTCAATCGTTTCTATCACATTTGCGTTTTTAAAAAATGTTTTATTTTCACCTACTACTCGCATCGAATTAGAAAATTTAACGGTTCCTTCACCGGAAGTTGGTCCGCCAGCCACCATAAAACTTTGTCCAGCAGCAATATAACGTCCGGGAACAGTTGTGTTTGCAACATACCCCGGATCATTTGGGTCTGTAATAGATCCTGCAGGACCAGTCACGCCACCAACGTACCCTGTTAAGTTGTAGGTTGCATAGTCATTGGAATTATAATTTAACGCTTGATTTCCGGGATATATTCCACTTGGTGCTGAATTGTGTGTCCAAAATTTAATTGTACCGTCAATACGACTGCTATTGGATATCAAAAATGCATCAGCATCTAATGCAGAAGGATATGGATTTCCAATTAAGTTCCAATACACTGGTGCTAGTAAGTCGATAGAAGGATTTTTACCTTGTGTTGCTAAAGTAATGTCACCATTGTGCGGAACACCTGCAAATTCGCCGCTAAAAACTTGACCAGAACCTGAATTTGGGTAGCCATTAGGAGCACGAATGATGTATCCTTTTCCAGCAATCATTGGGATGTTATGAACACCACTATTCCAGTTTTGTACACTTACTAAATGATTCCAGTGATAAATTCTATTATTTGGTGTCCCTACTGAGAATGCATTTGGTGTTTGTCCGCTAACAGGCGATGACCAATAGGTGTAATCAAGCAAACGAACAGGTTGCGAGTTTCGACGGTATTTAATTTGACCTTCGTTAGCCACGTTGTTTTCCTGCACTAAACTGGCATTATTTTCAAAAACCACGTTGGCAGTTGCTGCTACTTTAAGCTTATCTTTAATTTTGAGGGTGTGTTCACTTCTAAAGATAACATTACCAGACAAAACTTCGACTGAGCAAGCCTCTAAAACGCCACCGTGGAGTGCGGAATCAAAATCTCCGTCAATTCGAACAGGTTCAGCAAGAATAGGAGAATTAACCATGCTCCAGTTTGTTCCATTCCAAGTATTAACTCCTATTACTTTAACCGGTTGCGAAAAAATTCTACCATTATCTGGTGTATCGTCGCTGCAACCTGTTGCCCGTAAATAGTAATAATCAATCTCCTTTCTTTCAACAACCAATTCAGCATTATATTCGCCTGGCATGTCATAAAAGTCGATATTGTTATCAGATGACAACCATTGGTAATCTAATCCTGAGGAACGTTCACCATTGATAACATCTAATTCTACAGACTCACCTAAGCAATAATTATTATTTAATTTAACAGAAGCTTGGCCAGGAGAAGTGTTCCCATTACATTTGAATGTAAAGCGAATATTTGGTCGTGCACGTCTATTAGTTGTTAAGTAGTTAGCAACATTAAAAGGATTATTTGCTGCAATCATTTCACATCCATTTGGACTAGGGTTTGCATTAATGTTATTAACTAACGCCCATGATCTGAAAAAAGTACCACTACTTTGGGTAGTTGTTGCTACTGTAACATTCTTAGGAAGAGGAATGACATCAGCATTGGTTTTACAAACTTCGACAATCAAATTTGA
>Ga0164292_10000817_pt1 | contig 24741 bp, 6 predicted proteins | sample GEODES117metaG_FD_111486 | JGI IMG/M metagenome (GOLD analysis project Ga0164292, IMG submission 111486) | Eutrophic lake water microbial communities from Lake Mendota, Wisconsin, USA - GEODES117 metaG | ecosystem: Environmental > Aquatic > Freshwater > Lake | place: USA: Lake Mendota, Wisconsin...
AGGCGGCCCTTGAGGTAGGTGGCATCGAGGTAGACGTAGGCGTAGCTGCTGCTCTCCAGCGGCCGGGCCAGGAACGCCTGCACCTGCTGGTCGATCTCCTGACAGATGCGACTCACCTGCGACTTGGAGATGCCGCTCTGGGAGCCCAGGGCCGAGACCAGGGCATCAACCTTGCGGGTGGAGACGCCACCGATGTAGGCCTCCATGATTACCGCGTACAGGGCCTGATCGACCCGGCGGCGGGGCTCGAGGATCGAGGGCAGGAAGCTGCCGGCCCGCAATTTGGGGATCTGCAACGCGAGATCCCCCACCTGGGTGGTCAGGGTGCGGGACCGGTAGCCGTTGCGGTGGCCGAGCCGCTCCTCGGTGCGCTCATGGCGGTCCGCACCGAGGAAGGCGGCTACTTCCAACTCGATCAGCTGCTGCAGGCCATGGCGGGCGAGTTCGGGGATCAGTTCACCGGCGCTGCTGCCATCGAGTAGCGAGGCCAGCTCCGGTGCGGCACAGTGGTGCTTGGGCATGGTTCGTCTGGTTGAGGTGGTTCTCGAACCAGGGAAACGGGCCTGCCCACCCCTTGCAACGTCAGCCGTGGAGCCGATCGCCTGAGGTGCGCGGCCCACCCCGGCGTAGCCGGGGTGGGAGTGCCGGGGGAATTACACCAATGCAGGGGACGCAAGCAGAAGAAGAAAAACCAAAATTCGCATCCCGGAAGTCGGTTGGCGACAAACATGCTCCGAAGCTTGAGTTCCAGCATAGCCGCGCTGTCTGGTTGGTGATTCAGTAGCTCCAAGCAGGGCCTGATGGAACTCGATCGATCTCGTCCCATTGGGCCAAGCTGATTCCATCTTTCCAACGCTGCCCCTGGGTGGCAGGCAGGGAAGTTTGGCTGGCATAGCAGGGAGTTGGTGGTGGCCTGTCCACTCGAGGGGCTTGTTCGGCGGCTTGAAGATGTCGAGCAAACTAGCCGGCATTCGCTTCAGATAACAAAGCAGAATATCAAAGGAATATGTCCAATCCTGCTAGTGAAGCAGGCTCCGACTGCTTGGGTAGTGTGAGTGGCGAGATTCCAGAAGATAATCCGCGATTTCAAGTAGGAGGATTCAACGCTAGCAAGATAACGCTTATTCAATGCCTACAATAATCTTACCCGCGTTGGCTGTATATGGATCTATGGATTCTGATCTTATGCGAACGTTAAAATGGCCTGGATGTGGTCATCAATTGTCTTCCGGGGCAAACGCAAAGGCCATCATTCGTGCCAGGTCGACCAAGGACCCTGATTCTGATTGATATAACTATTTTAACCAAATCTTACCCCAGCCGGTAACTGACCAAAATCTCAATGTCCTCAACCGCTGCCGCGCTGAGAGGCCCGGCTACCCCCGCCGGCGGGGTGTGTTGAAGATTGAGGTGCCAAGGCAGAGGGCGTAACGGATTTCCACCCATCGGGTTGGTGTCCAATTCAATTCGACCCTCCCAGGTTGCCTGCAGCAGGTTGCCGAGCCAGGGCGAAAAGGTGAGGGCCTCGCCTGGCGGCACTGTGCCCAACGGGATCAGGTTGCCACGCAGCCCCCCGCTGTAGTCCGCTAGATGGTCTGAGCTAATCTTGGCAAGAACACTGATGCGGGTGATGGTCACACTGCGGCCCTCCACGAAGAAGGGCAGGCGTTCTCGCTCAATGGGGAGCTCGATGACGTTCAAGCCGCCCTGTGTCGCCTCAAGCATGCGTTGCCAAGCGGTAGGCACCTCGTGCCGCAAGCTGAAACGGCGGACCAGTCCTGTGGCGGCAGAAGTTGATTCCAGCGCATTGAGCGCGGACGTCAGTTCGGTCTGCACTGCAGTGCGTAGGGTTTGGCCGCCATCGCGTGCCTGATACCGCAGGTGCAGCACAAGATCACTGATGCTGGCATAGTCGAAGGCACGGAAGGGGCCTGGGAGATCAAGGCGCCACTCGCTGATTGCCCCGAGTCCCTCAAAGGGTAGGTAGCGAGGATCCTCCAGGTTGGTCTCAAACAGACCAGAATCATTTTGGGCCGAACTCGTGACGATGCTCTGTGGTTTGCCCACCAAATCGGTGAAGCGCGGATCATCGCGGTTGCGCTCACGGGCGTAAACACGGCCACGCCCGGCCAACGCCGAACTGACACGGATGGAGCTGCGCAACAGGGTCAGCCTGGCATGCACCCCGGCATAGGGGCCCGTGACGCAGGGGATCGTCACGGCCACGGTCTTCAACCGACGAAGGTATTGACCCGGGCAATCCAGGTCGAACAGGGCCTCGGGGATCGCGAAGGTCGCGCTACCGGTCTCGCGCAGGCGCACCAGGGCCGCAGGATCGGTGCGAGCCAGCGACACATGCTTGACCATCGACTCCTCGCGAAGGTCGTGCTCGTCGAAGGCCAGCTCCAGCCGGCGGATGTCCATCGCCAGCGCCTCGCCGGCCAGCAGCCCCTGCCGGAGTCCGTCCCACTGACCAAAGCGGATAAAGTCCATCTGCGGGCGCTGCAATTCAATTTGCGCCGCTCGCTGGGCTCGCTTGGCCCAGTCATAAGCAAGCTGATGGGCCTGGAAGTGCAGCTCCGACAAGCGCCCGATCATCCAATCGTAGAGAGCCTGATTGGTGAATTTGTCGCGGAGGGTCTCCTCGTACTCAGCAGCGTCCTCAGCCTGGCGTTGCTGGTTGAACAGCTCCCGCTCAGCGATCTGCTGGCGCAGTTGAGCTGCGATGATCTGGCGGTCAATTTGGAGAATCTCGCGGGCGGCAAGGTTTTGCTGCAGGATCCAGTCATCGGCGCGCGAGGCATATTGTGCTGCCCGCCCGGCCATGGTGGCGGCAAAGCCCACCGCACCTGCGATGCCGCTGCTCGCCCTGCCCGCTGCCGAAAAAGCTGCGCCCACGTTAGAGCCGCCGAAGGTCGCGCCCACGCCCCAAGGCTCAATGTTCCAATTCGGCACGATGTTTGCGATCCCGGATAACACCTCGAAAGCGCTGCTTCTTAATTGAAATCCTTGGGATAAAACCAGCATCGAGAGCTCAAAGTCTTCGTAGCTGTTGACCGGGATGTTGGCCAGATCGGTTCCGGGCGGCTGGCCCGCTCCCGGGATGGAGCTGATCAGGTCAGCCAACAGTCGAAACACCATCGCCCCATGGGTGGCGGTGTCTGTCCGGGGAGCCAGCATCGGGATCTCGTCGCCCTCCTGCGGGTCGGCAAGATTGGTTTGGCCAAGCAATCGCCGATAGTGTCTGTATCTTTCCAGGGTCTGGCGGCGACTGGCCCGAAGCGCCTCGAGGGACGCCTTGGCCTCTTTCACCTGATAATCACGCACCAACTCGGTGCGATTGACCAAAGCCAATTCATGTACCGCCCGCAACCGAGTCAGTTCCTCGCTATCGCGCTTCTCCAACGCCGCTAGCAGGGCCGTGCCAAGGCTGCGCACCTCACCAGCCAGCTCTGCGGCCTGGCGGATGGCAACGCGGAAGCGCCGGGTTGGGGTCGGTCCGTCCAGATCGGCCAGTGCGGCGCCGATGTCCGTACCAGCGGCCACCGCACGGGCCAACACGGCTGGGTCGATCGGGGGCTCGAATAAGGCAAGGCGCCGGGGGACACCCTCAATGTTCATGCAGTGGCGAATCTTGAACAGCCGATCCGCTATTCGCTGCCAATACTCCGCCAGCTTGTCGTTGGCGGGGATGCAGAAGGCCAACATGGCCGGTGGGGGCAGCCACGGTGTCGCGGTCGGGTCGGGTGAAGCGGACGGGGAGACAAAGGCCTCGATGGCAACCAGGGGGTTATTGAAGTCGCCTTCAAGACCGCTGAGCCGCGGGCTAATCGCGGCATAGCTGAACGGTGCGGCCAGCGCCCGCGGAGGCATCGTCTGACCCACCTCGCCACGCAACTCGGCAGCCAACACATACAGCTGGGTCGCGGCGTTCACGGTCTCCATGGTGTCGCGGCGGAAGAGTTGGTCTCCCCACTGGATCAGCACGTCGATGTAAAGCATCACCACAGCCCGCTGGTAGGCGCTCTGGCGCAGCCGCGCGATGGCATGGGGGCGGAACGGGTGGCGGCGCATCGCCTCCACCTGTAGACGGAAGCGATCCACGTCGGCGCGTTGGTCGGAAGTCAGGCGGGTGCTGGCGTCCGGCGCCGCAGCTGCGGCCAGCACGCTCAGGATGCGCTCAATCCGCTCGCGCTCCACCACGCTGTCGGCGGTCCCCGGTGTGCGCGGTAAAGTGTTCTGGAAGAGGGGTTTAGTCTGCCAGAAGCGTGCGGCGCCCAAGTCGCTTAAAAGAGAGCCGTCTTCGGCGACTGCGGTGCTCGACTGATCCCGCGGGTCGAAGATCAGGTGCAGCCAGCGCAGGGCCTCATTGAAACGCTGGGACTTCGCCAGCCGATCAGCGATCAGCATGGGCGCGTGGAAAAACAGCTCCCAGTTGTAGAGCGAGTAGGCCCCGTCGTAGTCGAAGTCCAGCGTCTCGGTGGCGTGCTGCCAGCTCACCACGGCGTCTACTGAGCCGTAGGTGGCACGGTAGTCAAGGGCGCTAGGGGGCGCTTGCGGCAGAAACTGGAAGGGCCGCAACTGCACCTGGCGGCTCAACATGGCCTCCAGGCCACGGCTGCGCAGGACATGGATCAAGCCATCCGTGTAGGGATGGTAGAAAGGCGCCAGGCGATAGCTTCGCAGCGTGCGCGGCGGGCCCCAGCCCCAACTCCACTTGCTGTAGGCGTCATCGATGGTGACGATCGTGGAATACAGCGGGCTTTGGCTGCCCGAGCCGAGCAGGACTTCGGCCAATGGACTCTGGCCGTATCCGACTTGTGTCATCGCCGGGTTTGAGATACCAAGCTTCAGGGTCTGCACGCCGCCACGGGAGAGCCCTTCGATGACACCACCGAGCCCGAGCCCTGCAAGAAGCCCGGCATCGGCATTGTTGTAGGCACTCGCCTGTTGCGTGGCGATGCCAGCTACACCGACTGCCAGCCGCCGATCGTCACGAAAGACGCGACGTACCGCCCGGAGTGACCAGCCCGCATCCTCGGCCATCACCGCCGGTTCGCCGACCTCCGGCGAGATCGCCAGTCCTTGGCTCCAGGTATTGGCAACCGGATTGATCAGGGGTCCGTCCCATTCCGGCTGCGGCAATGGCCCAGGCCAGGGGAGGGGCAGCGGCAGCACCTCCAGGGGCAAATCGAAGCGATACGGATCGAACCACTGCGAAAAATCGTCAGGCTGCTGGTACACCGGCGGCAGGATGCCCCCAACCTCTCGCGTCGTCGATGTAGCGAAAAAGGTGCGGCGGGTATCGCCGAGCAGAAACGGACCTTCCTGCCAGCGTGTCAGGGCGAGGCTCGGTGAATAGACCAGATCGACGCTGCGGCGGATCTGCCTCAGTGCGGGGGCCGGAGTGTCGTTGCTGTGGGGTAGTTGCAACGCATATGGGAACCCCCCGGATACGGTGTTGCTCTGGCCCATGGTCCGATGCAGCGCACTTGGGATCGGTCGCGCGGGCAGACGAAAGCCCCTCCTCCATTCCACCGCTGGCTCTGCATGCGGGTAGTCGATGCGAAACGCCGTCTTAGATCCCCCCCCTGTCATCGGCGCACCGGTGGAAGTGCTGTGGCGCCAGCGGATCCATAGCGCTTCGTCGGAATCCTGCTCAATGCGGAAGACAACTCCACGAGCATCGGCTCCCGCCTTGGCCTCACCGATCGGAATGGTCTGACGTGACTGACGCTGGGGGGACCATTGCCCGTCTCGCCACTCGCTCCAGCACAGGCGCACGTCGAAGACCCGGGTGGCTGTGATCGTCGATCCCGAGAACTGTGGGTTTTCGGCGCGCAACGTGAAATCGAGCCACCAGAGGAAAATCCGTCCGTTCCAGGCATGCAGGAGAACGTGCTCAGATTTCACATCAACGCTGACTTTCTCCCAGGGGGACCAGATGTTCAAGTCATCCCGACGGCGGTAATACAACTCCGCCGGTTCGCCCCGGGTGGTAGCGACCAGATGTAGAACCTCCCCGCCCTGTACAGCTTGCCTCGCCATCGCCAGCGGGCGTGGATGGGCCAATCGCTTGAGTTGCTCCAGGTAGCCGAGCATTGCGCGGGCTGCAGACTCCAAGGTCACCTCGCCCTGCCCGAGGCCGGCCTCAAAGTCCCGGAAGGCCTGGGACTTCACGTCCAGCAGCTCCGGATTCAACAAGTTCTCGGGCCACAGGAAGATCTTGCGGTTGGCCTCCCAGACCCGGTAGTTGCGCATCCACTCCCACTGGCACCAGCCGTCATCGGTGCGGCTGTCGCCATCCACTTCGGGTTCGAGCCCGAGCTGGATGCGTTGAACCCAGAGCTGCAAAGACGACATGGCCTGCCGTAGCCGCGAGGTCTCCATGCAGGGACCCATCTCCACATCGATCAGATAGTGCGCGAACAGCTCGGCGGTAGATCGCCAACGCAGTGCTGACAGCCCACCTTGCGCAGAGCGGCCACGGGCAAGAAGGTATGTGGTGAGAGCGTCTCGGGCTGCCACGCGGACCCGATCGAAGAGCTCGCGCCCGACCTCCCGCCACTGCTCAGGGGCCATGTCCCCGCCGACCGCAGCGATGACCGCTCGCCCGGCATCGGCGCTGAGCGGGCGGCTGCGCAGAGCCGCGAGTGCCGCCGCTGGCAAACCCAGACGGTCGCTGTGGGCGAAAGCCCCGAGCAGCCGCAACAGACCCTGCTCGCCGTCCAGCGCCGCAGACAACCGCATGTCGAGCAGGGTATTGCCGGCCAGCAACACGACCTCGGGCCGAGGACGGCCGAGACGTGCGGCGAGCAGTGTCAGCAGGACATCGTTGGTTGCGCCCGATGCCGCCGCAGCGGCGATCTCCCGCAGGGTGACGCGACCGCCGGGGATGCGCCCGCGCAACTGCTGATAATCGGCCAGGCGCAGCAGGGCGCTCGCACTCACCGGGGCCGCGTCGGCCAAGGCCAGCGGCACCACGGGCAACTGCCCGATGCGCGGCCAAGCTGCAACTCCGGCCAGATGGATGAGATCCGCCGTGGTCAGCCCATAGCGCTGGACGAGCAGGGCGGCCTTACGCAGCCGCGCCAGTACCCGGTGCTGAGCTGGGAAGGCCGCGGCGCTGGGCCGCATGGCAGTTGCGGACTCGACCAGGGCCGGGTCTCGCAGCACCGCCGCCGCCGAGCGGGTAACGGCGCCGGCGGTATCGGTGATCTCGTTGCGGGTCAGGCGTGCGACGGTCTCGCTGGCCAGGCCCAGGCCAGCGGCGAGGGTTTGGTGCAGAGTCGCCTCGGCCACGGAATCGCTGATCTGCGGCATGACCAAGGCGAGCAGGCGCCGGTAACGCTCCGGGGCGAGCAGCGGGGCATCCAGCAGGGCGTCCAGGTCGGCATCGGCAATCAGCCGTCCTCCGGGCGCCACCGGTGCGGCAGCGAGCGCCAGTGCCAGTTGGTCGAGTGCAGCGCGAAAAGCCACATGATCAGCCGTCGCATCGGGCGCAGCGGCCTTCAGGAGAGCCAACTCGTCGTCCAGCAAGGGCCCGGTCATCCGCAGAAGCGGAGGGCTGACTGCCCTATCCAGATACAAGCGCCCATCCAGGGTCGGGGACAAGCGCACCGGCAAGCCCCCGGGGAGCGGCGTGGACACCCGAGCCAGGGGCCAGGATCGCAGGATCGAGCGCAGCACCCTGCGCGGACCAGCGTGGAGGCGCTCGACTGCGGAGCGCCAGGCCGGCAAGGTGCTCAGACCGTCGAGATGTTCGCGCCACGCTTGGGCTATCGGGCCTCGGAAGCGCAGGGTGTGGGTCTCGGGGTCAAAGCCGGCGCGATCCACCAAGGCATCCTGACCGGCGAACAGCTCAGCCAGGGCCCCGCGCCATAGCGGATCCGAAGCCGCATCCGTCAGGGCCTGACGGGCCCTGTCATCGAGCTTACCGCTGGTGCGTAACCGCCCGGCGGCGGCATCGAAGCTCGCCTTGCCGCCCGAAAGAACGCCGACATCGACCCCTACCGGCAGGGCGGCCAGAGTGGCGTCGACCGATGGCACCAGCAGGGTCTCAACGGCTGGGATCGGTAGGGCCGGATCAGTCACGCTGGCCACCGCGCTGTCGGATAAAGCCGCGACCGCAGCCTCCACCAGTGCCGTTGGCAAGCCCAGCGCGGTCAGCTTCCGGCGCGTCAGGCTGCCGTCCGGGTCCAGGGTGGGTGCTTCAACGGTGGCGTCCGCTGGCACGAAGCGGTGCTCGGCCAGCACAGCCCGCAGCGCCCCGCGCAGACCATCCAGCAGGGCCGTATCGGCTTCGGGATCAACGCCTCCGGGTGGCGTGCCGCGGTGGCGCGCGAGCCAGTCGAGCTCGGCCAGCGTCAGGCCGCTGGACACTGCCTGATCCACCGTTGCGACGAAATCAGCCAGCGCCGCAGCAGAGCGAAACGGGTCGGCATCGAAGAGATCGAGTGCGCGTAGCCAGTCCTCGGCATCGAGTCCGAGCCTGGTGATCATCCAGGCATGGCGTTGCAACCGAGCCAGATTCGGCAGGGTCGCGGCAGTGTCGAGGCCCAGCGGTCCCGCCACCAAAACCCGGGGAGAGGCCAGCAGGCGTGTCAGATCGGCGCCCGGAATGCCGAAGGCGGCCGCAAGCGCCGCAGTGCCGTCGCGCAGGTCTCGGCCGGTGAGACCTGCTGGGTCAGGCGGGAACCAGCTCAGGCTCGGATGGGGGTTGCGGCCTGGGCGGAACTGCTGCTCGTAGAAAGTCGACGCCAGACGGGTCTCGCCTTCGGACTGATCCACGCGCCGAGCCGCTCCGGTCGGATGCCAAAAGCTGGTCAGCCGTGCCGGGTCCGAGAGCAGGACAAGCGTGGCGCAGAGCGACTCCCAATCCGCTTCCGCCTGGGCACCCAGCCGCTCGCGCAGCACCAGGCAGCGCGCGAGGGCGTCGAGAAACACCGCGTTCGGCTCGCCCGCGCCCAGGGCCGTCAGAGCCAGGTCCAGCTGGCGGAACGAGAGCCCGCAGCGGCGCGACAGCCGCACCAGCCGCGCGATGCGGAGCAACCCGGGCTGGTTCAGACCGTCCAGCCGCAGCCAGCGGGGGCGGCAGGTGGCTGGCTCATCGACCAGTGTCGACACCAAGGCGATGCTGCGCCGATCCCCAGCAGGTCGAGGCGGATTGACATAGTGCGTGTCCAGCAGGGCCAGCACATCGTCCATCTCGAGCTGACCGCGATCGAGCAGCAGGTCGAGCCGACCCGCCAGCAGGGCAACCCAGTCGCCTGCGGTAATGGGTGTGGTGCGATCGGCCGGGTCCGGCACCGGATCGGCCGCCGAGGCGCTGGCAGCAGCAAAGCCCCAGTGCAACCAGGGGTCGGCGAGCTGGACATCCGCCCCGGCGGGAGTCTGGGTCCAGGTCACCAGGTCGAAGTCGAGGCTGCCCAGGCCAAGGCGTTCCAGTGCAACGTCTCGCCGGGCCCGCCGTTCCGGGGCAGACCCGGGGGCGAAGCCCTCCAGCACTGCCACCAGACTGGTTTGCTGGGCAGCGAGTCCAAGCCGAGCCTCCAGCAGGGGGCGTTCGAAGGGCAGCGACCAGGGATAGAAGGCCCCAGCCAATCGCTGGTAGGCCTGAGCATTGACGTATTGCGGGCTCAACAAGCGCTCGCTGGACGGGCCGCGAGTGTTGCGGCCGCGGCTTGCGATTTCCAGGGTGTTCGCGGCAGTGCGGCGAATGCGGTATGTCGCGAGCCGGTCTTCGACCCGCCAGGACGGCTCGGCGCCGACCAGGGGCTGGCCATCGGTGGCACCGTGCAGGGTCGCCTCGGGACCGATGGCAAAGGCGGCGTTGGGGCCTGTCAAACCCAAGGCCGCGTTCATCTGATTGCGCAGCGCCGTATTGATCACCGCACCCCCCGGAGCCTCTGGCAGCGGACCGGCAATGACTGCGGGGGCAAAAGCCGGCAGAGGAGCTACCGCGTCCTCCAGCACCTCATTGACGAGATCGATGTAGGGAAGGACCGTATCGGTGTTCTCGCAGGTCAGCTCGATTTCGGCGAGGTCCGGCCGCCGCCCCGCGCGCAGCAGTACGTCGCGGGCATTGGTGCCGCTACGACTCGAGCGGCGGCGCAGGAACTCCAGCGCATCCACCAGATAGGCGCCGGGACCGGTGATCGAGGCGCAGTGCCGACAGGCGCAGCCATCCTCGGCACCGAACAGCGTGGCCCAGTCCGGGAAGGCGGGCAGCTCGGTCGCACCGCCCGCGGGCATCACCGCGATTCGATTGGCTGGTTGTGCCGTCGCCTCCAGCAACAGCTCGGCAGCGCCAAGGGCGACAGCTCCCGCTTGGGCGTGGGCGGTCAGCGCCAGGGTGTGACTGCCGAAGGTCTCGCCGTAGCGGGTAGCGAAGGCCGCCGGGCCGCTCGCGGCGATGTCACGGGCCGAACCGATGCCGTCACGGACCAGTACCAGGGCGGGCTCGGTGCGGCGGGCGACGCGGGCGACGCGACTCAACGACGCCAGCGTCCGCATGGCCTGAGGGTCGGCAAGCAGAGGTGCGGAAGCATCGGGGTGCGCGCGCACCCAGGCACCGACCTGGTTGGCGTTGAGATGAAAGCCTTCGGCACTGTCAAGAAACGCCGCGATCGCCTGCGCCCCCGGCAGTGTGCTGGCCGCGATGCGATGGCGGGCGTAGGCGGTTGGCACCATCGCCTCAACGACCCGATCAAGCCCGCGGGCATAGCCGAGCCGAGCGGACTTGCGGGCTGCATCGTCGGCGTCCTCTGCAAGGCCCGGTGCGTCCACATCCGCATCCGTCAGGCGCCTCATCCAATCGTCGACGGTCCAGGCGGCAAGCGCGGTCAGGTCATTGATTTCACCGCCGTCGTGCAGATCCTGGAGCATGGCGACGGCCTTGGGCTGGGCGCCCACCAGGGCTGCGGCGCCGAGGGCGAAGCGCAGACGTGGGGCCGACTCCTTCAGGGCGGAGTCGCGCTCCACGGCCCGCCACAATGCTTCCACATCGTCGCCTCGATCCGCTGCGAGATCGAAGAAACGGCGAGCGCCATCCTCCCCTGCCGCTGATTCGGCGATCTTCCCAAGGGGGGTTTTGACCAGCGTGGCAACACCGGCCTCCTTCATCGCATTGCCGGCGAAGACCAGGGCCGTTTTCAGTTGCTTGGCAGCCCGCGCGGTCACGTTGCCCCGCTCCACGGCAAGGGCCACCTGTTCGGCCAACTGGGCTTCTGGCGCCTGGGCCAGGGGCACCAGGCCAAAGGGCACGCCGAGGCTGCCGAGTCCGTAGGCCAGCTCGGCGCCGATCTGTCCGTCGCTGTCGCGCTCCAGACGCAGTGAGGCGGCGAGCAGTGCGATCTTCTCCACGGGGTGGCCGGTCTCGCCGGCCAGCAGGCTCGCGTCCGGCTGCGCTGCGGTTTCGGTCAAATCGGCCGGGTCGAGACCGGCCGCCTCGGCAGCGGCGAACAGATCCCTCCGGACTCGCTCGAAGTCGCTGCTCTCGTCCAGTTCGCTTGCCTTGACAACCAAGGCCAGACCCTCCACCCGTGGTGGCGCGTTTCGCACCAATGGCGAGATGGCGAGCCGCTCCTTCCCCTTGAACAGGGCTATCCGCAGATTGAGCCCGCCATCGTGCCGGGCATGGGCCTGGTCACGGTCATAGAGGATGCGATAGCGCCCGCCCGCTCCGGTTACGCCCTCGCCGAGGGTCTCGCTGGCAGCTCCCGGGCGCACCTGCTCCAGTCGAACCGGGTAGCCCTGCCGGCCGCGACCACGCCGATCCATGACCGTCCCGCTCACCCAGGCCAGCGATGGCTTGGTGTCCGGAAGCTCCGCGGTCACACGGATCAGGACCGCTTCATCCCGCGGCTGAAAGTTGCGCAGCACCCCGTCGTCTGCCGCCCGGCCCTCCAGCCGGTGGGAAAGCAGGATTCCAGCAAGGAAGATGCGGAAATAGATGTCCGGCCCTCGTTCGCCTGGATGTTCGGAGAAGATCGATCCGTTGAAGCGGATGATCGCCAGTCCCCGCTCGTCGGTACTGGCGCTACCCAACGGATCGTCCGGGGACCTGGGGTCCTGGTCGAAGGCAGCGACACGTACTCCCGGCAACGGTTGGCCGGTGGCGTCGATCACCCGGACTTGTACCCGATAGGCCGCGTCTGAAGACATGTTTGGGTAGCGCCCCTACGAGGTGTGTAAACGCGCAGGTCCCATTGCCCTGCCCGCAGTTTGTATCCGCCGCAACACACGGTTGCTGCCTTTGGAGATGACGAATCATCCCCAAGCGCACATCCTGAATCAGAATCGCAGAATCTTCATCTAGGTAGTTCAGAATTCGTAACGTCGTTTACGTCGTTGTGCTGGCGACGCTGCTCACCTCCTGGAACTCTGCCAACTACAGCAGAGCATCCCACTCCGCGAGGCTGGCCATCGAACCCTCGGATGATAAGCAGTAGTGCCGCATTATTGGTAGATAGGAATTAAAGTTTACTGAAAAGAAATCATACGCTACGCCATGTCTCTGCGAGATGAGTGTTGTGCTGCCGCCTGAAGCAATTCGCGCGTTTCTATGTGACTGGCAAGTGTGAGGGCCTGCGGCAGGAGCAACCAGCGATGGCGTCGATGCCTGTCCCTGCGGCGGCCGTGGCCGACGGCCTGCATGCCAAAGATCTGCACGGTGATCACCGACCCCCTATCGCTGTAGCTCACATCCCTCAGCTCGCCCACGATGCGGGCCCACACGCCGGTTTCCTCATGCACCTCACGCACGGCGGTTTCCATGGGATTTTCGGTTGATTCGATGTGTCCCTTGGGCAGCACCCATTGCGATGGGTCGTCGGAGGCTTCCACCAGCAGGAAGCGGGTTCTGGTGCCATGACCGCGCATCACCACCCCACCCGCATGGGTGGGGCTTCCCTGGGGCTGCGGGTCTGGTGCCGCGAAACTCAGCTGCCCTTGCCTGGCTGCGAGGGTGAGCACCGACCAATAGGCCTGATTGGTGGCTTTCCAGCGCTGCTCCATGTAGCGCCAGAGGGCCAGGAGCAACAGGCCAGCGGTTCCGAACGCCAGCAGGGGCGAACCGGGATGATGCCAGGGCCAGGTGATGAGCACGACGGCCAGCACCACCACAAAGGAACGAAAGAACTTGGAATCCGCCTCGAGGCGCTGCACGGCCTGAAGAGCGGGCAGGTTTTCGACATTCAGCCACACCTTGCACCACTGGAAGGTGTTCACCGCACAATCGGCCTGCAGCGGTGAGAGCAGGTGCTTCTTGATCTGCTCGGCGCGGCGCACGGCGTGGTCGGATTCGGTGCGGAACACTGCCCACAGGCCCAGACGGAGCGGCCAGGGCATCAACTTGCCGCGAAGGGCCAGGCGCCGGATCTGCACATTGAGGGTGTATCCCCGGGCCCAGCCGTAGAACTCGTCCAGCCAGGAGCCGAGCAGGAAGACCAGGTGGCCGAAAAGATAGCTGGCGAAGAGGAAGGCGGCCCAGGCTTGTGCACCGGCGAGCTGGAGATAGCGATCTCCCAGCGCGACTGGCCCCACCTCACCCATCAAGAGATAAGTGAGCACCGCGCCCGGCAGCAGGATGGAGAAGAAGTCCATCAGGCCGATAAAGAGTCTCTGGGGGTCAAAGTTCATATGTGCGATTACTAGAACGGCCTGTCATCTGGCCATTTACCGGCAAGAATTGACTTGAATTGCTGACTCTCTCCTCCCGCTTGCTGCGAAGTTCTATCGACCCCCTGCGTTATGTAACTACACCTTGAACACCGAGGCATAGGCGTCCCAACTCCGCCACCACGCGCTTGTTGAACATGCAAGAGCAGGTCAGACAAATCATTTGCAGTAACTGAGCGCCCGAGCGCTGCCTCACGCACGTAGAGTGCTTCGCTTAGGGCGTTGATTTCAGCATGTTGTTGTCCCGGCCGCCCGTAATAATTCGGGTGTGTGGTGCTGGGCAACTCCCCGAAGGCCTTTGCTCGATCCTCCAGTAGCGGATGGAGTGGACGTGCCGGGGGAGCATTGGTCCCAGTTAGCACTTGTCCGGATGCTGGTTCGTCAACTGCCGCAGCTGCCGGCCCAGATCCTTCGCGAGCTTCAGCTCGCGCCGCGGCGCGCACACGAACATTTCTAGCAACCGCCCGAGCAGAGGTACCAACTACCGCCGCACCGGCACCGAAAGCAGCGCCGGTAAGCGTTGCACCAGCAATGGCCTCTGTGTCCAGACCATCGCCTGTGCTCGTCTTCCCGCTTGCTAACTGCTGTGTTGTCTCCTGAACTGCGCCGCCGACAGCGCCAGAGGCCGCTCCGCGACCCGCACCTCGCACAACTTGGCTGCCTAAGCTACCCGTAGCGGCGGTTGCCGTGCGGGCTGCGGCTGTTACTTGAGCTGCGGTTGCGCCTGTCCGCACTGCTTGGCCAACTGCTCGTGCAGCCCCAACACCAGGAATTATGCTTAATACACCACCGGCCGCCCCTCCACCAGCGGCAGCCGCACCTGCCCGTCTTAGGTCAATTGCTTGTCCAGGTTGATTTGTGAGCGCTTGGGCGGTCAGATCAGCAGCCCCTCCGCTGAGTGCTCCAGCCGCCGCCCCTACAGCCACAGTCCCAGCAAACGTCACTGCTGCCGCACCTGTCGCACCTGCGGCGGTGCCGCCCACCGCAGCGGCGGCGGCGGCAACGGCAGGTGCCGCCGCACCTGCGGTTAACACTGTAACAACCACTGCAACAGTCACCACAGCTGCGACAATCCCGGCCTGCCTCCAAGTCCAGCGACCATTCGGGTCAAGGTTCCCTATCGGATTGCACTGAACGAAGACAAAAAGGTTCATCCCGTCCAATAGGTGGCTTGGATCGCACCTTGTCCATCTCCCCAGCCACGCCGCGTAGTACCTCGCCCCGTGGTAGTACAAGCCGGTCTCTTCATCCCGCTCCTTCCCCGTGTACCGATACCGCTTCGCCGTCTCCGTCTGGCCTCGCACCGCCTGATAGGTCGAACTACCGTAGGGCGCATACTCCTCGTAGGAAATGATCAGTGCCTGCTCATCCAACTCCAGGTTGGCCGAGCCAAGGTGATTGCCGAACTGATAGCGGACCAGTTGTCGTAACGCCTGGTCGTTGCCCGCTGTGTCGAGCGTGCGCGTATCGACCATAGCGATACGTTGCTTGTCGTCCATCATGTGCACCGTCTCACGCTCCAGCGTGGCGGTGTTGGCGCCGATGGGGCCACCGTGCTTGCGGAAGATCTCGAAGCCGCCGAGGTAGATGCGTTCCTCGGTGAGGCCCGGCGCCTTTTCGCACACCTTGCGGACGCGTTGGCCTGAGGTGTCGTAGACGTACCATGCGGCCCCACCACCACCCAGGTCGGTCTGGCGCAACTGGTCCTTGTAGTCCCAATGCATGTTTGGCCCGGCCAGGCCACCTCCCAGGTGAGGCATGCGCACCATGTTGCCGTGGGCGTCGTGCAGGTAGGTTTCCGGCAGCGGGGTTTTGCCCGCCGGGTTCAGCGTGGTGCTGGTCAGGCGGTTGCTGACCTTAAGCGGCGCGCCGCCGCTGCCGTTTTCGATCAAGCTTGCTTCGAGGTAGTCGTAGGCGCGCGTCCAGCCAGCCTGCGCCGGGTCGCTGCCGCGGTGCTGCATCTGCAGGAAGTTGCCGACGGCGTCGTACACGTAACGCTCGATGTACGTGCCCATGGCGTTGCCGTCGTTGGCGGCGAAGCGACCCGTTGCATCGGCGCTCAGCAGTCCTACGCGGCCGGCATCGTTGTGAGAATGGGCGATCGGTGCGCCGCCTTGGCCCAGATGCTCGCGGCCGCTGGCCTGAGTCAGCCGGTAGAGCGCGTCGTAGGTGTAGTCGTTGCTCGGCTCGACGCGCTTGTTCCTGAAGTAGATCGTCTGTTGCGCATCGTCCTGGATGTGGGTGATGTTGCCGGCGGGGTCGTAGGTGTAGTGCAGGTTCTGCAAGCCGCAGCCCTTGCCTGCGGGTAGTTGCTCAGGCGCGGCGATGGTGGCAGGGGGTGGGTTCGGGTTCTCGCAGTCGTCGGTGAAGGCCACACCCTGGGCCGTCGTCGGATCCACGCCCCGGCGGGTAAACAGGTGCATCAGGCGGAAGGTCTCGCGGTCGTAGGCGTAGGTGGTGCGGATGACCGTGGCGTCGCTGGTCTTGTAATCGATGAGGGTGCGCTGGCCCTTGGCGTCGTAGTCGATGTTGGCGACTCCGACCGGCGACGGCGCCTCTGAAGCCGGGTTGAGCAGGCCAGCCGGCTCGGCGGCGCGTTCCAGCCACACGTCCACCCGTTCCAGCAGGTTGGCTTCGTTGAAGACGGGCTGGATGACGTTGAACTTGTTTGGGTGGCCGGGACGGCTCAGGCTGCTGTGCGGCGCGACGGACTGGATGGGGCGGTTGAGCGCGTCGTAGCGGGTGCTGCCCTCGAAAAACTCGGCATCAAGTTGCGGCTCCGCTGGCAGCAGCCAGTCGGGAATCGCCTTGTAGTCGCTGACAAGGCGGCGGGTGCTGCGCAGCAGGTTGCCCTTGAAGTCATGGGCCTCGATGGGGGTGCCATTGGCGGCAAGCTTGGCGTTGGTGGCCACACCTGCCGAGTCGGAGTGTCGGTAGATGCGGGTGCGCAGGTTGAGCGCTTCGGCGTTGGCGAGACTTTCGCCGTATTCGATCTTGTCAACCAGAAGGTCGCGGTTCAATGTGCGTGGGTCGGAGGCTGCGTCACCATTGGCGATGGTGCCCCGCACCGTCTGCTCCAACGGGCGGCGCAGCGCGTCGTAGGTGGTGGTGAAGTTGTGCCCGCGGCTGTCCCAGGCGCGGATGGGCTTGCCGGCCACGTCGTTCACCATCCAGCGAGCGCCGGCTTCCATGCTGAGCTGGTGGATGCGGCTGCCGAGCATGTCGTAGGCGTAGCGCATGACGATGCGGTCCTTGGCGTCGATGACGGCGCGTTGGTTGCCTTCGATGTCCAGCTCGACGCGGGTGGCGAAGCTCGCTTCAGTGCCGTCGAGGTCGTGGCCGGGGCAGACGACCCGGTTGCGCGCCACGGTCAGGAAGGGGCGACCCAGGGCGTCGAAGTGCGCGGTGGTGGGCGTGTCGGCATGGGCTTCGGCGCGCAGGGCGGCGTTGCGCTCATCCGATCCCACGGCGTTGCCAATGCGCTGGGCATGCCAGGTCTGCCAAGTGGACGGCTGCGTCTTGAAGTAGTCGGCTGCGTAGCCGCCGATGTCAGGATCAGTGCGCGGGTCACCGGTCTGCGCATTCCTTGCCGCGCAGGTGTCGTTGACGTCGTAGGTGGTCTGCTTCCAAGGGTCGAAGTTGACCTTCTCGTAGGTGTGGTTCGGGTGCAGCGTGGCAACTACGCGCTCGGCTGGGTCGTAAAACAGCACCGGGCTGACGCCGACCTGCACGCCGAACTCGAATCCATGCGTGGCAGAGAAGAAGGGCTCGTACTGGCGGACCGGCTTGCCCTTGTTGTTGAAGATCGTCCAGCCGCTGCCGACCCAGCGCGGGTTAACGACGGGACCGCCTTCTACCAGCGGCCCGGGCTCGGCCTGGATCTTCATCTGTATCTCGCGGCCGAAGCCGTCTGAATAGCTGAAGCTGAGCTGGATCCTCAGGCCCTGCGGTGGCAAAGGGGCGCTCGCATGGGTTTCACGGGCAAGCGATGCGACGCCGGCGGGTTGCCACTTGGTCGGGTCGCCGGGGTTGGCCTGCTGCGTGCGGCGAAAACGATCGAGGTCGTAGATGATGCGCGTTGTGGCATCGCTCAGCAACTCGGGGGCATTGGTGTGCGGGTCGGCCGCAGCGAAGAACGCGTCGACTTGCGCCTGCGTGAGGTCGGCAGCGAAACCAGACAACGTGTCGCCTTCGACAGGTACGGGCAGCGGCTTGCCCATCACGGCCGTCCCGACCACCATGCCGAGCGTGTCGAAGGCAACTTCGGTCTGATTGCGGTTCGGGTCGCTGACGAGACGCGGCTGCAGGACGCGGTAATCGTTTGCCTCCACGCTGACGCGATTGCTCAGGGCGTCGCGGGTTTCGACCATCAGCACGTCGTGGGTGTCGAAGTCGATGAAGGCGTCCTGGCCGAAGGGGTCGCGGGAGCGGCGAGGCAGGAAGAAGTTCTGGCGAGCTTGAGCGGATTCGGTGGCAGCACTGTCGGTGGGGTTCGCGCTGAAGAAGGACTGTCCCGAAGGGATCCACCAATGGTCGTCGGCATCACTCGCGGGGAAGCGCCCGTCGGCCTTGAGCGTCTGGCTTTGCAGGTAGCCGCCCCGGTTGCCAGCCTGGCCGGCAAGTACGGCCGAGGGGTTGGGGAGCAAGGCTTCGAGCTGTTGGCCTGCGTGCGGGCGTTGGAACACCTGCGTGAGCAATCCAGGTGTTAAAGCGAGCTTGTAGCTTTCGCCGGGCAAGCCAAGCGACTGCAACTCGCCCAGCGGCAACAGGCTGGCCAGATCGTCGCGGCGGTACAACGTGCGCAGCCATTCGATGGGGCGGCGGCGTTGGTTGCCGGCGGCAATGGCCTCGTAGGCAACTTCAGGCGCCGCAAACTTGTGCCGCAGGCGCCCTGGGGCACCAGGGTCGGACTCGACGAAGTCTGAAGCCTGAAAGCGACGGACAAGACTTGCCGGCCCGGTGGCGGATCCCGAGGCTATATAGCCGGTGAGCTCAAAGGTGAGCGCCTCGCAGGGCAGCGGGATTCGGTGCGTGTCGGGCGATTCGATCGCGTTGGTGACGCGGTTTTCGGTGTAGGTGAGCAGTGGCGTGGTCTGCTTGGCTTGATCGCCTGCCTGCAGCCCCGTGAGACCGGGGTTGGGTACCAGCTGGGCATTCCCCAGCTGGTCGACGATGCGAATCTGCTGCCTGCGCCCGTAGCCGATGGCGGCTTGTTTGAGCACGTTGCCGTAGACATCGACCTCCAGCGTCAGCGCGTGCTGGATGCGCGGATCCGCTGGGTTGCGCTCGTAGTGGTAACTGATCGCCTCGCGTGCATGTGTGAAGAAGACGGCGTGACGGTTAGCCCCACGGGGCTGCAGGGCCCGGATAGTGAAGTTCTGTTCGGTGACGGTGTAGGGCGTTTGGGCGCGTTCGATCTGTTCGTGTGTGGCGTTTGGGCCCGCATCTTCGGCGTAGACCTCCTGACGCAACATCGAGCCCTTGAGGGCCCGACAGGCCTCGCGTTCTTCCTCCAGACTCAAGCCTGCAGGTAGTTCCGTGTCCGGCAGCAGCAGGTCTCGGGCTTCGGTATCGCTCAGGCCAGGTTCGCGGAAGTACTCGCCCTGGTCAGTGGCGTTCAGCAGGCCGGCGAAGTAGTTGGAAACGTGATCGCCGCCGAGGTAGACGCCGGTGTGGAACCAGGTCTTGGTGTGGACCGGCGGAACGTGGGATGGGGAGGCGATGTTGTCTGCCGCCACATTGCCTGCGGCCAGGGCAGCGAACTGTTCCGTATCCCATTGCTCCACCATCCCAAAACCACGAAATTCCCGCTCCTCACCATCAAAAAAACCATGGTGGTAGGCATGGCGGCTCACGAAACGATTGCGGCTGATGTGGTCGATCGTTTCCACTCGCTCCACCACATGCACTGGAAACGGCAGCCGCGTAATCCAGGGCTTGCCGTTGAGCTTGTCCTCCAGGTAGAAGCGCAGTGAGGAGCAGTACTGCACCCGGGTTTCGGCACCCAGGTTGTTGATGCTCGTGTTGAGCAGATGGGGCTTGCCTTCCGCCATCAGCGGCACATAGCGCATCTGCCGGCCGCTGTCGCCCGCCAGCGGCGAGGACCACACCAGACAGGCGGTGCCATTGCCGAGCAGGTCCACGGTGGTGAACTGGGCCGCACTGTGGATTGGCGGGAACACCTTCAGGGGCACCGCTTCACTCCAGCCGTTGCCCGCCTGGTTGAAATAGATCCGTACCCCCTCGCTATGTAGATAGATCAGATCGGTGCTGCCGCTGCCATCGATATCGGCTAGTAAAAGGCGTTTTGGATCAAACAGCTCCGGATGGTCGAACAGCGGCGCGTTGTCCATCGTCACCTTCGCCCCGAAGCGCCCGTAGCCCAGGTTCGGCCAGTAGCAAATGGCATTGCCCTGCAGGCCAGCGCGAATGCGCACCACATCGGCCATGCCATCGCCACTCATGTCGGCCAGGTGGATGCTTTCGCTGCCATCGGCAAACACCACCCGCGGCCCTTTCTCCTCATCCCAGGGCAGCGGCACCCGGTGGGCGCCCTCGAAACCCTGCTCCTCCAGGGATCGATGCCACACGAACACATCGCCCTCGCTGATCAGCAGATCGGCGTGGCCGTCGCCATCGAGATCGATGAAACGCAGGTTGGGGTCGTTGAAGTTGAGATTGGGCAGCTGGCGGAACGGGCGAAACGGCTGCCAGCCCTCCGCTTCGTCGTGCTCATAGAGCCCCGGTGCCGGGCCGCTAAAGCTCACCACATCCGGCAGGCCATCACCGGCCAGATCGAGGATCTGGGCTCCGGCCGCCAGGCTCACATTCGGACGGCTGGCCATCATTTCCAGCGGCGCGAAGCTGGCCACCTCTGCTTTCGTGGCGCCCTGCAGCCGCTGGCTGATCGGGCTCAAATTGCGCTTGTAAAACCAGCTCCCGGCCTGCTCGGTGAGGATGCCTGGTAGGCCCTCGCCGTGGAGGTCTACCCAACGGTAAGAGCCGCCATCCAGCCCCATTGGCAGGTTTTCGAGGCTGGCAGGATCCACAACTGCCATCTCCTCACCCAGCACGGGCTGGCTATAGCGGAACTCCAGGGGTGGCAGGCTCTTGGTGGTGGTGGTGCCGTTCGCCTGGTTCCAGCCCCTCTGCTCCACCTGGCTCAGGAAGCTGTAGATCGGCTTGCTAGCGATCGTGGGATTCAGCTCATCGTCGTAGCTGAACTCGGTGCTGCGCACCACGCCCTCATAGCCCTTCTGGAATGGCCGATCGGCTGTAGCTGCTTGATCAGGGATGTGGTGGAGCATCAGCACCCGCTCGCAGCGGCGGCAGGTGCGCACCTCGAAGCCGCTGCGGTAGCTGGAGAAGGCATCCGGCCGATAGAACCAGGGCTGTTCCGCCGTTCCGTTGGGATCCGCGGCGTCGAGTTCTCCGTAGTCAAAGCGCACCTCGAACAGCCAATCAGCGGCGGTGTCGGTGGGGGGAGCGGGCAGATCACGCAGGCGCCGCGGGCGCTGCCCCTGTGCATTGAGTAGCGGCGTGCGGTTGCCGTAGAGAATGGCCTGCAGGTAGCGCTGGCCAGTGCGAGCCGGCGCGATTCTTGCCCCCCGGTTGCGTTGATGGGCGGCCCGGAAGGGATCATCCTGGCCGGGCCGCAGTGTGGCGTTCCCGTCTTCCGCCTTGTAGAGGTAGCGGATGCCGTTGCCCTTGTCGTCGCGGCTTTCGCAGATCAGCCAGCTGAAGATCCGTTGCGGATCATCGGGATCGGCGATGCGGCTGTTGGCATCGGCGCCGTAGATCGTGAGGATGTTGTCCCTGGAAATCGAGCGCCAGTGCACATCTGCCCGCTGCTCGGCCTCAGGACGGGGGTCTGAGCTGGTGGGGATCCACTGCCAGCGCTCAATGCGGGCGAACAAACCCTCGATGCGGGGACGGTAACGGCGCACCCGGTAGCCGTTGATGACGTCGTCGTGGATTTCCAGCCCTGCGGCCCCCTGGCGCAGCACCGGCACCAGGTCTTCCGCGCCGGAAAGCACGAATACGTCCGCCTCCTGCGGATCGGTGCCCCAGTCGTGGTAACGAGGGAGGCCCTTGTCGGTCTTGCGGGTGATTGCCGGCAGCCCCAGGCTCCAGCCGAAGCCAAAGGGTCCGTTACCTGCGCCAGAGTCGTAATTGAGGCTGAGCTGGGGCCCGAAGCCACTGCGCCCCGGGCTGGTGGCGATCGGCACGCTCATCGAGCCGCTGCCGGTAACCGGATTAGCGGCGAACTTCTCGCCCATGCCCCGGATCGCGCCGCCCCCCTTGGGCAGGCTGATGCTGGGGGGCTGGATTAGGTGGGTTTGGGTATCGCTGGCGCCGACACTGGAATCTCCTTGTCCACTTCGCGCAGCAGCTTGCGGCCCCCCCGACGGCCCAGCACCTAGTGATCCTTGCTGACCTGAACCTGAAGGGGGAGGTGGCATTCGCCACTGAGGCGATTAATAATCTACTCACCTTGGCACCGGTGCAAGCAAAGGAGCCACGGGCGTTACAAACCTTTTCTATTGAGCCACCGCATCACTGATATGGATTCAGGCTCTGGTCGAGCCAATGACTCAATGTGGTTCGAGACAGTCCGCAGCTCATCAGCGAACTATCGCAATCTTTGGTCCAAAACGTACATCATGGCAAGACCACCGAACGCTTGCCATCACCTGGCCGCAGGCAGCTTTGGCGTTCAAGACATGGATACTATGGCGGCTCAGGTGAATGGCAATGTTAGACTTCTTGCTTAGGAATAACAGGCATTACTCTGTATTCAGTAGTTGTTGATTTGTCAGTAGGAGGCAAGATCAGGCATGGCACTGCTTCGCTCCCCCGCAATGGGACATATGTTTTGTCTTTGAAGTGTGTGAGTGCCTTACTGATGCCAAGGCGAAACTCCGGCGGCACAAAGAGGTGAACATTATTGTCACCCTCTTGGAGATGGGCAACAAAATCCGGAAAGTCATTTGCCTTCCCGACATAGAAGTCAATCGTTACAGACACACCTACCTTGAACCATTCAATCTCAAGTAAGTTCATATTTCCGTCACGAATATAGAACGGAGGCTTAATGCTTGAAGGAATCCAAGATAATTGACATGATTTAGTGGGGATTGGAGGCTCGCCTGATCGCAGTTCTTCAATGAGAAGCTCTCTCAGCGGATTATAATTAATAACGGTAAGCATATCTCCTCTGATCGGGATATCCTTGTCTGACTTGTTTCCAAAAAACACATGCGATTCTATTTCAAGGCGGCTTATGACCGACAAAACAACAGGGACTTCTACTATAAGCCCTTTGAGAAGCTTTTCGGCGTTGTCGATTAGACATAGTTCTATTCCCAGTCTTCTGGCTTTTTGGAGCGCGGTCTTTGAAAAGCCGTTGCGGCATACCAGGATGCCTTTGCTCGCTTTGACATCTAACAGTTTAGAAGTAAATGAATCCACATGGGTAACATTAATCTTTCCGCGATAGTCCTTGCATTCGATGATAGTCGTGTACTTGACCTTGGCATGTTCGTGAACCACAAGAACATCAATTTGCCGGGGCCCATCAGGCCCGTCTAGCAATACATTGTGACTCACCTCACTAAATATTTCTTTACTACAAAGAGTGCTATACACACTCATGACCATCTTCTCGTATTCCTTACCTGTATTAACGCTTCCCATTTCAGGGTGAAATTTAACTAGTTGGTGTCTCGCAATGCTTATAGCCTAGCAAGGCTAACTTGTTATTAGAAGGTTCCGAGAGCCACCGGTGCCCACCCCTCCATTTCCGAGAACCATGGTTGAGAGGTCTGGGCAACAGTAATTCAGGCTAGTCCCAGTCAATGTTCTTGGCACAAGTCTCCCAGATATAGCTCTGGTTCACCGGTCCGCACTCCAACAGTCCAACCGCGCAGCCCCTCCTGCCCCTGGGTTCCCCAATGGAATATCCGCCGGAGCCCCCGGAGGAGCCCCGGCGGAGGCCCCAGGCCTCAGAGCACCGCCACCAGACCGATGTGGCGGGCCTGCAGCTGGCGGGCCACCGCTTGAGCGGTGCGCAGCGGCATCAGGCGGGGCTTCTGGACGGCCTGGCCCCGGCTACCGAAGTGCAGGAGAGGCGGGCCGATGAGGCGGGCTTGCTGGACCCGGAAGCCAACAGGACCACCACACGGCGGATGGGGCAGCAGAGGGAAGCGGAGGCCATGGGATGGATGGCGAGGAACACCGGCTCCCAACGCCCCACCGCAGCGGCCGGGCCAGGGCGCCGCAGTCGCTTGCGTCAGCCCTTGCGCGCGCCGAGGTGGATGGGGCAGTGCTAGTGTGGTGCTCGCCCCTGCCATGGCTCCGGCCCTTTCTGCTGACTACCGCTTGCAAGGTGGTGGTGTTCTCGGGGTTCCAGCGCCCCTCAGCGCCGGATGAAACCTGCACTGGTTCTGGGGCCGGCTGGGCTCCTGTCCCGGGGGAGCCGCCTGACCAGCGCCCGGTACCCACTACCGCTCGATCCGCCTTGGACGCCTGGCGGTGTCGATCAGCAGGTTCTGCAAGAGCTCGCGGCTGCATAGGAGCAGGTGGGCTAGGGCCACAGCGGTGATCCGGGGTTCGGCCACAAGGTCCCCGCGGCTGTTGGCCAGGGCGGCACGGAGTTCCTTGAGCTCCCGGCCGATGTTGGCCGCCATCACAGCAGTGCTTTCGTGGCGCAGCGGGTTGGTAGGGACCATGGGGGCATTCTGCAAAGAAGCCAGCCGCTGCGGCGATCAAGTCCAAACCTGAGGCCCGCCGAAATGTAGCGCTTGATACAAAAACGAAGGCTTCGAGAGGGCTGGTGTTGTTTTTTGTGTAAACTTTACAGAATCGTCTTAAAATCCCTCTCGATTTAGGTAAATCCTTCAAGCAGTATTGGCTCAACTGCGTTGACCTCTTCCCCCCCCCCCCCCCCCCCCCCCGCCGGACTTCCCCGACGCTTCGTCGCCCGCCGTCGCACCACGCGTCGGGAGGCCGGGGGCGCCCTGCCCAGACTCGACCGCGGGCAGGATGCCAGCCCCGGGGCGC
>Ga0164292_10000818_pt1 | contig 24736 bp, 28 predicted proteins | sample GEODES117metaG_FD_111486 | JGI IMG/M metagenome (GOLD analysis project Ga0164292, IMG submission 111486) | Eutrophic lake water microbial communities from Lake Mendota, Wisconsin, USA - GEODES117 metaG | ecosystem: Environmental > Aquatic > Freshwater > Lake | place: USA: Lake Mendota...
ATGCGACTACCATTTATAGTATATCCGCCAATGTTCCAAGGATTAGGCGACAGGCTCTCCAAAAGCCCGTGGGTAAGTTCGATTCTTACGGTGGATGCCATTTTTCAAATACATTAGGTGAAGGCAACGAACGTAGCTTAACTGGTAAAGCAACCGCACGAATAAGCGGGAGTCATTCAGTTCGAATCTGAATCAATAGTTGAAGTAGTAAGTAATGTATTGACACTGATAGACATTGAAGGTTATAATCTGACGAGGTTATAATTAGTAGGTGGAACAAGCATAGTGAAATCCAGTAAACATTTTTTTAATTCTCGGATCGTATAATAGTATTACCTTCGGTTGTTACCCGAATGATAAGGGTGCGATTCCTTTTCCGAGAGCCATTTTCAATTCCAGAGTAGCTCAATGGTAGAGCATTCGGCTGTGGGCCATAAAGTATTATTTAATAGAGAGTGCAAATCTCATAAGGCCAAAGTTAACCGAAATGTTGAAGGTTCGAGCCCTTCCTCTGGAGCCATTTTCAAGTGGGACTAGTAATTGATAAAAAACAAATCAGATAGATAAGCAAGTTCGAAATTGTTTGACCCGTGTGAAATCCTGATGTAAGTTTAGATGAAAGTCCCTTTTAATTTTTTATATGATGTATGGAGTATGCTGATTAAGGGTTAGGCAGTTGATCAAATTGCAATAGTATGAACATAAAGTGCCTTAAGAGATTTAAATAATTTCATTGTTCATCATACATTATATATTTTTTGGGAGTATCGCATAGCAGCAATTGCAAGAGACTGTAAATCTCTCGGCCGAAAGGCCTACGTAGGTGCAAGTCCTACTGCTCCCACCATTTTTGGGTTATTATACTACTAAAGACGTAGCTCTGACTGTAAATCAGAAGGCCATAGTGCCTGGGTAGGAGCATTACCTACATAACCCACCATTTTTATTCGGTGTCAGCAGGCTCACGATGCTGAAGAAAGAGTTGATAATTGCAAGTATCAATGTCGTGGAGAGTGAGTGGGTTGATCTATACAAGATATCGTGCTATAGGTCGTAATGATGTCTGTTAAACATTCCCGTAAACCAACATCGAATTGTTTTTGACAGGTGCTAGTGCGCATGGCGTGGTAAAGGAGCGGGCGACTCTGTTCCGAGAAGGTTCGATTCCTTTGACTTGTCAATTTATTTTTAATCCCAGTTAAGCTAACCTAGTGAAAGCGCAAGTCTGAAGAACTTGAGAGGTTGGGGCGGAACCAACAACTGGGACCATTTTTTAAGAAAGATGTTGACGGAACTATAAAGTGTGGTAAGATGATTATAGTTCGTTGACAATGTAAGATGAAATTTTTAATAATGGAAGTGAAGCTACAATAGACGGGCATCTGACTCTTAATCAGAATATTCGTGTGGGGGCAGTACCCACCACTTCCACCAATTTTGAGTGGCGTATGAAAGATTCAATCGGTTCCATAAGGATTTAAAGAAGATATTCTTTTTTTCCGGGTATAAAAAATCCGTAATGGTCTCATAACTACGAGATATCCCGCTCAAGTTAATTTATGGATCGGTAACTCAACTGGATTAGAGTATTCGGCTCTTACCCGAAAGGTTGTGGGTTCAAATCCCACCCGGTCCACCATTTTGTAAGTCTAGCGGTAACTCGTAACCGATATTTGCCGGGGTTGAAATCCTAGGGATTAAAGAGTGACAGAGGGAAAGACCCACCAATTTATGGAGTCAAAGCCACAATAGACGGGCAGCCGGCTTTTAACCGGACGATTCGTGTGGGAGCATTACCCACTGGCTCCACCAATTTAATGGGTAACTGACCCCATAAGTGACTGCCGACCGGTACAATCGGTAAAACACAGAGACGGCGTGGAGAGCACAGCACCAATTTTTGTTATTTGACAAAGCTAGTCAAGAAGGTTTGTATTGGGTCGCTCCTGATACTATTTCCTTGAAGATAGATACGAATATAGTTTAAGAGAAGAACGCCGGCGTGTGCTGGAGGCTTGAGGTGCAATTCCTCAATGAGTGTAGAACGTAATTTTACGTGAAATCCTTTAAAAAATCCAATTTCGTTATGTGTTTGATATAATATTCACGGTGTGAAAAGCTTCCGTGGCAAAAAATCAAATACATAATATGGGGGTATAGTGTAATTGGCTAACATCGCACACTGTCACTGTGCAGACTTGCTCGGTTCGAATCCGGCTACCCTCGCCATTTCAATTGGCTATTAGCTCAATAGTAGAGCATTCGGCTGATAACCGAAAGAACACGGGGCGGTACCGTGATAGCCAACCATTTTAACGCACTCGTAGCTCAATTGGATAGAGCAACTCGTTTCTACCGAGAAGGTTGCAGGTTCAAGTCCTGCCGGGTGTGCCATTTTTGCCTTCATAGTATAAAAGTATTACACATCATTGGTAATGATGAAACGCAGGGGCGGTACCTGCTGGAGGCTCCATATTAAAAATATATTTAGAAGTGTGGGGATTATATATATAGTAAAATAAATTTATGGAATCTACAAACGCTCCCCAAACATTTTCGTTTACTAATAAAAAGGTATTATATGCAATAATTGCTGTAATTGTATTGGTAATTTTTGGATTATACACATTATTTAGTTCATTGAATAGAGATAATAAAGCTTTAACTAAGAAGGTTGTTAATCAGACTGAGATTGTTGTAAATCAAAGTTTATTAATTACCAATTTAAATCAAAAGAATGTGGAATTGGCGACGTTATTGAAGAGTTATGACAATAAATTGAGTATATTGCATACTAATTTAACTCAGTTACAAAGTATTACCGAGAAGTTAAAAGTATCATCTGATGAAAAGGATGTGAAGATTAAAGATTTGTCTCAAGAAAAAACTGCGCTTGAATCTGATTTAAAGTCTTTGCGTAATACGCTTACAAAAATGACTAAAGAGATCGTAGATTTGAGTGATGAACTTAAAGTTGCTAAGACTGACAAAGATCAAAATGATCTTGTAGCTAAGATTGAAGAGCTTACGAAAGAAAGAGATTTTTTGAAGAACAAGATTGCTGAGTATGAAAAGATCATAGAAGAATTGAAGAAAGAAAATGCACTTTTGGCTCAAAATTTGCGACAAAATCTGAAAAAAGATGGATATGAATTTCACAACAAATTGGGAGAGTGGCCAAAAGGTGCAGAAGTGTTGATGAGGATTGCTAAGCAAAATGCTCAAAAGATTTTGGATGAAGTTAACAAAACTGATGAGCCAAAAGAAGAAGAAAAACCTAAAAAAGTAGGTTTTTGGAAGCGTATTTTTGGTTCGGGTGAAACTGAATGATTTAATGCCTGTTTAGTTTAGTGGTAAAACGGTTGTTTCGTAAACAACGATCACAGGTTCGATTCCAGTAACAGGCTCCATATTAGTGTCTCGTTGGTCGAGTAGTTAGGCAGCTGTCTGCAAAACAGCATTAGGTTGGTGCAAATCCAACACGGGACTCCATTTTTTATATATTTATTATGTATATGATATTATTGAGAAATTTACTCTCTGAGGCGCCTATTGGGTTAACAGTATATAGAGGGGTTAATCCAGCTTATGGAGATGTAGGTTTGGGTATCAATAGTACCAAGATAGGTGATAAATTAGTTGCGACATTGGGGCCTAATCATACTGATAATTTAGATGTTGCTAAGCGATTTGGCAAACAGATAATAACTACTAAATTAAATGGATCTGGATTGGAATTGGCTCATTATAATGATATAATTAATTTATATAAGCAGTATGAAAATATGTTACCGCCTGGTCTTGCAAAACAAATCAAATATAGTAGTGGACAAGAACAATTGAATCTAATACAATTAGCTGGTAAAGAATTGCGTAATATATTGAGTAAGAAATATGGATATATCAAGAGTCCGCTAGCGGTGAGTGATGCTAATTATTTAAGTCAAAAAGGATTAACAGGAGATTTGTATATACCGTTGAGATAATCAAACTACTTATTTAGGTATGGAAAGATCTAATCTCTATCAAAAGTTTTTGCAGTTAAAAAATGAAATAGAAAAACACAAATGGATAGAGAGTGAGAAAAAAGGTAATGATATAGGTTTTGAGCGAGCATTAGTTGATTGGATGTCTAAACATAGAAATGGTTGGTGTGAGAATATAAAGCAGAATAAATAAAATTAATATATTTATAATATATGACCAAATCCGATTTTAAAAAAATTATAAAAGAATTGATGCTAGAAGTACTTTCCGAAGATTATAAAGGTGAACCAAATCACGCAGCAGAAGTAGAAAGTGATAAATTAACCGCAACTCTTTCTGAAGATGACACCATTAAAGACATTAAGGATTTAGAGAAGTTGTTGAAGAACCCGGATCCAAGTAGAGTAAAAGATTATGGTTCTATTGATAAGTATAAAAAAATGTTAATAGCTAAAATTGCTAGATTAAAGAAACAAAAAAATGAAAGTGGCGATCCTTTTAGAGACATTGTGAAAAAGTATGCTAGTCTTTATAGAGATAGTGAATTATCCCGTAGAGAGAAGGAAGATTATTTTAAATGGTTGCAAACAAATCAGCCTGAAAAATTCAAAAAGGTTGTAGATAAGATTAAAAAGAAGTAAAAATATAGGTTTAAATTTAAACAAGTGAAACGATTAATGTAAAAATTAATCGTTTTATTTTTTATTGACAATCGACCGTTAACAAGTATAATAAAAGTATAGTATGAATGAATTAAGTAAAATTGATATGGCGAATTTAGTCTTTAGTGAAGACAAAAAGATTAAAATCAAAAATGTATTATGTGATAAGTATGGTGCGACTGACGTTCAATATAGAGACCTATCATATGGTATTTGTATTGATGTAGTTGGAACTGACAGTTTTAGATTTGTCAAGAATGCCATAATGAAAACATTGGACGTTCATGAAGAAACGTTATCTGTTTTGGGCGAAAGTAAGAGAAGCATGAAAGCTTCTTATGTTTATTTGCCTGAAAAAGATAAAGCATTGAACAAACGTCTTAAAAAGTTAAAGACTACAGTCTAAAAATAATAAGTTATAATATTATTATAATAACTATATATAAATTAAATAATCAATTTCGAAAGGTGCATTTTTGACTTTTCGGATAACGTTAAGCTGTTCTTAACGTCGTTAGTAAACATAAACAAACAAAATAAAGGATAGTTAAATATGAAGAAAGTATTAGTATTATTGTCAGTATTGGCCGCTCTAGCAGTATCAGCTGGCGACAACTCAAACCTCTCAGTAGAAGCTGGGTACAACAACCAATACATCGTAAATGGTGTAGCTCGTTCCGAGGGATCAGCATTTGTTGGTGTAGGTGCTGTAAAGAGTTTAAAGTATGCGGATGTATACTTGGGTGGTACTCTATTGGCTAATGGTGATCAAGATCAATCACACTGGACGTTGGGTGCTGGTAAGGAAGTTAGTGTATGGAAGGATGTATTTTCTGCCCGTGCTGACGCTACTGTAACTCGCCATCAAGCTGGTAGTTTTGGTATTCCAAACAGTACTGAATTTGGTGTTAAGTTGGCTCTACCAAACAAGTTGGCAACTCCATATGTACGTGGTGCATTTGACATTGACCTAGACCAAAAGGGTGCATTCGTTGGTTTGGAACGTGCTCAAAAGTTGCCATTTGGTTTTGTAATTACTCCCGCTGTTGAATACGGTAAGGTATTTGGCGTATCGAGTGATTATACAGCTGTAAATGCTAAGGCATCATTGACTCGTCCATTCGAAACTTCATTTGGTGTATTGACTCCATTTGCTACTGTTGGATGGTATGATAATAATTTCAAGGTTGGCAATTATAATTGGGCAACCCGTGAATTTAGTGGAGATGTAGTATATTCTGGTGGTTTGAGATTAACCTTCTAATCTAAACCAGAATAGTGTATGATGACCCGCTTAGAAATAAGCGGGTTTTTTTATTTTAATAGTCTATTTATAATTAAAGAAAGGTTTATTTATGTCATCAACAAGTGGATCAAGTGGTAGTAGCGGAATAGGCACTTCCTCATTAAAAACAATAGTTCTTCAATCGAAATCTGTAGTAACTAAATTTATATCTAATATATTGGTACCAAAAGTGATACATAGTACGGCAGTTGGTAGTAGTGGAATAGGTGGCAGTAGTGGATCTTCTGATAGTGTACGTACTAATTGGATATCGAATATTAAATCCACACTGATAAAAATGATGGTAGCCAGCAAAGACCGTAGTTTATTCAGTGCATTTATCCAATCTACTTTTTCTTGGGTTCGAAATCCTGCTTCTTGGGTGACATCTTATAAATGGACAGGTACTGCTGCTGGTATAAATGGACTTGGTGGTGTTGGAGGTGGAACTCTTATTACTAGCAAGCATGTCTTATTGTCTGCACACGTTCCTTATTTGCCAAATTCAGAAATCTTTTTTGTTAACGATAACAATGTGACTTTCAAATACAACATCATCAAGATCGACAAGATTGATGGAAGTGATATTGCAATTGGAACGCTTGATCGATCAATTGATAGTAGTCTTAAGATATATTCAGTATTACCAGACAACTGGCAACAATATATCAAAACTGAAATTAATAGTGTGATGGGGGTACAATTCATAACTTTACGGTTACCTGTGTTGTTCCTCAATCAAGACAAAAAAGTTTCAATTGGAGATATGACACGATTGATTGATGCAGTTGCTGATGTAGAATCTTCAGTATTTGGTACATCACAATCGTATTATGAAACACAAAGAGTTGGTGATTCTGGAAATCCAATATTTGTGCAGGTAGGCAGTGAACTGGTACTGTTGGGTGCGTGGTATAAAGTTGGATCTTTTGCTTGGGTAATCAGTAGAAAAACTCAAATTGAGTCTATTATTGGTCAAAAACTGAACGTAATTAATATGACTGGATTTGAGAAGGTATCCTGAAAGTTAATGAAGTTTATTTGAAAATTATTTAATAATTTTGTTGATTTTGAATTTCAAACACTATATATTATTACGAATATGAATTTAATTTCACAACCTAGTCAAGCCAGTCAACTCCCATCCGGAAGTTGAGTGAGAGGTTGTTTGCTATAAAGATCCAACCCGTCACTCTACGAAAAAAGAATGACGGGTTTTTGATTTTAGTGGTTGACAATTTGAGAAGGTATGGTAAATTAGAAATATAACGAACGGGGTTGAAACTCTATCTGATGTCCCCAACGAAAGTTAAAACATTTGATCGGTCACTGGGTGTTATGCTGAAATACAGAACCCAACTGGCGATAATTAAAATAAGTTAAATAACAATTTTTAAATGGGCGGTTAGCTCAGTGGAAGAGCAGGACCTTTACACGGTCAAGGCCAGAGGTTCAAATCCTTTACCGCCTACCATTTTAATCGGTCACAAGTGTTACGGTAGCATACGTGCTTTGGGAGCATGGGGAGACAGTTCAATTCTGTCGTGGCCGACCATTTTATTGGGCATATGATGTAATTGGCAGCCATGCGAGTCTTAGAAGCTCGTGGAGAAATCCGTGGGGGTTCAAGTCCCTCTATGCCCACCAATTTAAATGGTTACGTAGACCAACTGGAAGGAGTCGTCTATCTCAAAAATAGAATAGTGCTGGTTCGAATCCAGTCGTAACTACCAATTTCAATGGGTGTGTGGATGAGGGAAACTGGCACAACCGCAATACTTAAGATATTGTATCCTATGTAGGTTCGAATCCTACCACACCTACCAATTTTATATGGATGATAGGCAGATATAAGCTGGCTGCACTAGTCTTGAAAACTAGGTCCGTCTAAAAAACGGAGGTCCGGGCAGTACGGACATCATCCGCCATTTTAATACAACTCCACTTGACAATGGAACCGAAGACTGATAATATCGTCTCTTGAAGAAATCGGAGTTTGTCAAAAGATTTATGGAGGTGACGTAGATAGTCAGGTTTCTACAGCAGTTTGCTAAACTGCCGTGGTCTAAAAGCCACTGAGGGGGCAGCACCCTTCGCCTCCGCCATTTGCGGGTATAGCTTAGTGGTAAAGCGCCAGTCTTCCAAACTGGCAAGGTGAGTTCGATTCTCACTACCCGCTCCAATTTAACTGGGGATTTGCATAATGGTAGTGCGGCAGACTTTGAATCTGCTTGTGGTGGTTCGATTCCATCATCCCCAACCAATTTAATCGGAATGTAATGTCAATAGTAGACGGCCTGGTTTGGAGCTAGGAGGTTGCAGGTGCGAGTCCTGTCATTCCGACCATTTTATATATCAGACAACGGTAGAGGTTTGAACTTGGCTAGGTCCGAAACAATAACCAACGGCTGTGTTCGGCTAATAATCTGTGGGTTAAATATGCCCATAAAACCGCCAAGGTGTCTGGTAATTTTTTGTTTTTTGATTTGACTTATACTATATATTGGTGTAAGATTTTTAAATGGGCTGTTAGTGATAGTGGTAGCACGGGAGCTTTGCAAGCTTTAGGGAAGAGTTCGATTCTCTTACGGTCCACCATTTTAAATTAATGTATGTTGGTTAGTTTCAACTATATATTAATGTTGAGATCGCGGGTATGATGTAGTGGTAGCCTGCAACCTTGCCAAGGTCGATGTGCCGGTTCGATTCCGGCTACCCGCTCCAATTTTATAATGTGTTATGTATAAAGGCAAAAAAGTTATATTGACTACAACTGCTTGTAAAAGAATTAATTTATTAAAAGCAGCCATTAAAAGTTTTGGAATTTTTTGTACAGATAAACACGTAATAGATGAAATTCATTATTATGATGATTCTTCAACACCAGAAGAACGTAATATTGCGATGGAATATTACAAGAAACATATTCCAGATAAATTGATTAGTTTTAGATTTTTTGAGAAAGAATCTTTTCCGGATAATTATAGACATGCTAGAGTGTTAAATTATTGGAGACAGGGAATTATTAACTCAAACGCGGAGTATGTATTTCACTTAGAAGATGACCATCAATTCTATAATATGTTTACAATAGGCGATCCTATTGATATTATGGAAGAAAATCAAGAATATGGATATATTGGATATTGTCAGAGTTGGAAAAATTTTCCAAAAGATATGTATCCTAAAAAAATAATAGGAAAGTTTTGGGAAACTGTTTACTTTGATAATAAACCTATTAATGACCTTTTATTTTTAGACGATGTTATGGCGATGCACACTGGATTAGATTGGTGGATGTATTATATTAACTGGCCATATTTTTCATTGAGACCGGGAGTACATGATGTTAAAAAGTTATTGTCAGTTGGCGAGTTTTCTACAACATATGATCGTGAAAAAATGAGTGTAGAATTAGAATTTGCAATACGCTGGAAAAATATGGGATATAAGAGTATGATGTCAAAAATATTTACATCTTTACATACAGGCCAAAATCCAGAATTAAGTGCGTATAAAATTAATAATTCAGCTAGATGAAAGATAATATAGATCCTAAAAAATTAGTGGATTATTGTGTTAACTCTGAGTTAATGCATAAGTGCATATTTATGCAAGTGTATGAAGAGTTTTTAACCTTTTCATATTGGTTAAAAGGTTTTCAGCCAAATAATATTCTTGAAATAGGTACTATGGGTAGTACTTTTTGGATAATGAATAAACTATCTTCTGGGAAAAAAGTTTCTATAGACATAGAAAATAGAGAATCTATAATACATCATTTTATGTGGGAAGAAGATTGGATGTTTGTCGCTGGATCATCCCAAGATCCAAACAATTTTGATAAAATAAAAAATAAATGTGACAAGTATGATCTAATTTTTATAGATGGTGATCATAGCTACGATGGAGTTAAAAATGATTTTAATTTGTACAAAAGTCTTTTATCAGACCGTGGTTATATAGCATTTCACGATATCGATCCAAATCATATATTTGCTGGATCTTATGCTGGAGAAGTTTATAAATTCTGGCAAGATTTAGACGAAGGGTCCAAAATTAATTTGACATGTACCAAGTCTTCTGGTAAAGTAAAACTAAATGGAATATATTCACATGGATTTGGTGGAATAGGTCTTTGGACTCCAAATTGATATTTATAATTAGTTCTTTTAAAATTTTATGGGCGCGTACTGGTATCGATTTAATAGTACACGTATGTTAGGCACGTAGAGGATGATAGTTGGCCTCTTTAATACACCTATCGAAATATTAACTGCTGAAGATAACGTAGTTAGCTATGACTTCTCTTACGATGAAGTAGTAGCCCTTGCAGCCTAAGTTGTTGCACATTCAATACAATGAAGTCTGATATTTGTGTTGAGTGTAAATTATTGGACTGGACCAAATATTTGATTTGCGTAAATGGTCGAGATATTAGTAAATCTTAAGGGTAATATTTTTAGATATTTTTCATTATTACTCCCTAACAATTTAAAATATATAAGCGTGTAGTCTGATGTAGGTTATCTGTTAAACACGGCGGTTCAACTCCGCCCGCGTCCACCATTTTATTCTGGTTCAAAATCAATGTAGCTATCAATAATCAACACTCCACTATCATTGATGTAACCTTCTTCAATTAAATACTTCGTGATTCGTTCTCTACAACAATCATCCTCGTATAGATCACATTTTTCTGGATGTCTTAGTACAACAAATCTGTTAGCCCAAACAGTTATATCGTGGTTGTTTATACTAACTTGGTGAAAATTAATCTCTTCCATTAAGTATAAGTATATTTATACAGTAATGAAAAGATATAGTTTATTATACGAATCTAGCATATATGATTATCTAGTGTGGGAACCAACTGGAAAATTTCAGTATATTGCTGATGAGTTAGATAAAATTCCTACAGACAGTACTAAACTTTATAGAGGAATGTCTGAGAAAGAATATAATATTTTGAAGAGTACTGGTAAAGTTACTTCAAGAGGTAAAGGAAATACCCGAAACATATCAGGTAGTTATCTAGCGAGTGATTTTAAATTGGCAGCTAGGTTTGCCTTGGTCAATTACAGAGACAAAGGAGAAGGTATTATAGTAGTAGTAGATAAAAGTAAGTTACCCGATTTAAAAAATGTAGATCCAGGTAATTATGTTACTAGTTATATACCGATAGAAGCAGTAACCAAAATTATAGACTTAAAACAGTTATGAGTAACATTAAACTAACAAAGGCTGAAGCCGAAAAGAAAGTATATCAACTAACCGAAGATCTCTTACACGTTAAGAAAGACTTCAAAGATGTAGCTGCTGGCTACAAAGATCGTATGAAAGAAATTGAATCTGAAATTAAAGCTATCGTAGAAGAAGCTTCAATTGGAGATCCAACTAAGTAAAACAAAACCCGGTCTTTCGACCGGGTTTTTTATTTATTGTTTAGATATTGGTTTAAACGTACCGTCTTTTAAATTCAGACTGCCGTCACCGTATTTTTGACTCAACGAGTTTAGTAAATTATCTTCTTCTTGTTGAGTTTTCTTCCAATTTTCAAATACTTCATTTCTACGAAGTGTCAATTCTTTAATTTGTTGTTCCAAATCTGTTTTCTCCAAATCAACTTGACCTAAAGTAAAGATATGTTGTTGATAATCATTTTGCAATTTAGCAATTGATTGCATTTCTTGCTCTGTAAACTTAATAACGTCACTCATAGTATTTTTATATACATATGAACGACGTTATTTTTTTAGTTTTTATAATCGATTATTATTTGTTTATATTTTTTAACAAATTACCAAGTTTTGTTATCGATTCTGCTGCGCCTTTAGTATCTCCTTTAGATTGAATACCAAAACCTTTTACTTGTGGTTCAGAAGTACTCGTTGGTTCTGGTTTGATAGATTTAGGTTTCTTGGAACCTTTTGGTTGTTCTTCTGGTTTGTTAGGAGTTATTTGACTGCCGTCTTCTTCAAGAATGAACGTTCTAGCTGTAGTTACAGCGAATATAAATTTAGGTTTATATTTTTCGTTCATTGGATCATCGATGAATTTAGATATAAATCTAGTGTGGGTTTGTAACATACTAGAAATTTCGCCACTCAATTGATCGTCGCCTTGAATACACTCATTAACTTTATCAAATAGTACTTGATACGAAGCTTGACTTTGGAACTTATATTTTTTAGGATTAAAAGTAGGATCTTTCATTATTCCATTTGTAAGAGCCATTACAAAGTGAGAAGTAAATTCTTTTTTCATTGACTCAACAGATAGATTAACTACAGCTTCTTTCAATTTTCCTTTGAATGAATCTACATATGTTTTTGATATGAGATTTTTATTACCGATTCTAAATGCCATCGGTTTTCCATTCATCAAAATTGTGTATCTAGCACTTACATTTGATGAATTTTTGATATAATAAACAACACTTACTTTGTCTGGACCTGTTAATTTTGGTTTCGTATAATCTCCACCTTGAGGAATTACGAATCCTTGTAAACGTAACGCGAATACTTGTTTACGAGCAATTTTTCTAATCTTGTCACAATCTTCTGGACCAAATAGATTATCATCGCCTGGTTGTCCTGGTTTTGGAGGAGTAACTAGTCCAGGTTGTGGTGGTTGTGGAACTGGTGTTGGACCAGGTTGTGGGGTAGGAGTAACTGGTTCTGGTACAATTGGAGTTGGGCCAGGAGGAGTTGGAGTTGGTTGTGGCGCTGGTACTTTATCTGGAAGTGCTTCTTTATCTGATTTACGTGGATACAACCAATCTTTAACTTTCATCAAGTAGTCATAAACGTTTTTATCAGTTTCCAATATTTTTTTCTCAACATCTGCTCTTGTTGGATTTTTAAGTTTGAGTAATATACCAGCATTTGTTAAGAACTTATTATAAGCACTTTCGACTGATTTATAATCCATTCTTTCAGCACCCATATTTGCGCCTCTAGTACCAAACGCATATTGAAGAGGATTTGCTTCGGCTAATAATTCAGCTTTAATCACATCTAGTTCCAAAGCTTCTTGTATACCGAATTTCTTGCTAAACATACTCAATAGTCCTTTTCGCATAAGTTGTTGTCTTATGCCAGGAGCATTTATTAATTGTTTTGCTTCACCTACGTCTTTTATGGAATTTATCCACATTTCTAATGCTTCTTTAGGCTGTACATATTGACCATTAATAAGTTTTACAACGTCTTGGGTTAACTGCCCAGCTTTTAAAGAAGTCCAATCTGGTAAATTATTCAATGCATTTATTTTTGATTGAATTGTATCGCCTGTTATTGATGGTACAGTGGTTGTAGTAACTCCTCCAGTGCCACCACCAAATGATGCTCCAGCGGGTCCTGCTGGACCTTGTGGCCCAGCTGGGCCTTGTGGTCCCGCAGGTCCAGGTCCACTCTCTCCTGGTACTCCAGGTTCACCAGCTGCGCCTGCTGGACCCATTCCGCCTGCTGGTCCTTGTGGTCCCATTGCTCCAGCTGGTCCTTGAAATTTATGCATCAACCATTCCATTATTTTTGGAATGTATTTTGTGAACAGATCGCTAATTCCAATTGCTGCAGCGGTAACGGTTGCGCCTTTAACACCGGCACGTACAGGTTCTTCTCCTTTTAGTATGCCCACTATGGTTCTTAATGCGGTACCCAATATAAATGTTGATATCTTTGGAATCAATGCTAATGGACCAAGTTTAACAACGAGCAAACTAACGAGTGCGCCAATAAGTATATTGGTTATATAAGGATGTTCTCTTGCAAAAATACCAATTTCATCTAAAGCATCATTGAATGATTGTGGCAATTTAGCACGTAGTTTATTCAATAACTGTTCTACTTTAGATTGTTTTGCAGCAATTTCTTCTGGAGTGCCTGCTGACCATTGTAGTTTAGGATTTGGTCTTAAATTTGCAAATCTTTTACCAAATAGTACACCTAAACCAGGAATGCCTTGTTTAGTATTTTGTGTATTTGCGGTACCTCCGAATTTATCGGCACTTGTTTCTGGATCTGGTGCATATTGACTTGGACCAGGACCAACTCCTCGATAATTTTGAAGTGCAGCTGAAACATTAGCTGGCATACCTGAAAGCGCAGGCGGAGGAGTTGTTGTAACGTATGGTTCGGTTTGTTGTTTAAACGTCTGAAAATAGGTATCTAGTTTAGTTTTAGCGTCTCCAGCTTTAAATATATTTTTGAAACCAGCGGTTGCTCTTTGAAATATATCTTCGCTTAATTTAGAATCTTGTTTTATTATTTCGTATAAAACCTCTGTTTGTAATTCTATACCCTGATTGATACCCTCTTGATATAATTTATAGAATTTTGATTTTTTACTAACTCCTAAATATGATTCGGTCAAAGACTTCTTAGAATTAAATTCTGTATATATAAATTCTCTTAAAATGTCTTTTATTACAGCTTCTTTATGATTTAAATTTTGGTCCATATTAAATAAATATAGATTTGATCTAGAACTTTAAAATAATATTGACATCTTCAGCTTCTGTATATATACTTGATTGAGTATGAGACTGGTAATCTTGTATTTCTAATTATATATACCAACAGTTAAACACTTAAAAAGTAATAATATAGTATGTCAGTAGTCAAAAATAACATATCAATGGAGAGACAGAGTAAATACGTTGTTATTCGTAATGGTCTAAGAGTATCCGATTTAGAATATTCGAATAAAGAAGAAGCTAAAGTGGAATATGATCATTGGAAGAATATCATTACACGTTGGCCAGATGGAAGTAAACTAGAAATTCTCGAAACGAAAGGTAGGTAATTATGGGATTAAAAGAACAAATTAAAAATGCAAGTTCCGAATCGGAGATTTCCTCTTTATTGACAAAAGGAAAATCTTTTGAATTTGCAAACGAATCCACAAAACGGTCATGGAAATCAGCAGCTAGAGTTAGGTTAACTTCATTAACTGGCAATGACGTTACTCAAACTCCTGAAAAAGAAGTTGTTGCAAAAAAGACTCCAAAAAAGAAAAAAGATAAAGTTGGTTAACTATAAATAAATCACTCGAAATAAAGGCGTTACGTAATGGTAACGCCTTTTTTGTTTTTATTTTTCTATTTATTGAATGAATGGATAAATCATTTAGTGTAATGTCTTTACCGTTTGAGTATGATGAAATGGAATCATTTATTCAAACATACAAAGATAAGTTAATGGAACAAATTGTATCATCGGTACAATATGCGTTGGACAATGATTATCCTACTGTCGAGGTATTTTCTTTTAAAAATTCAGATTTTATTGTTATATTAACCCAATCGGAATTCAAGGATAATATTGATAATGTCTTTGAATATTATGTGAATACGGAGCAATATGAATTTTGTTCCCGTTTAGTAAAATTAAAAAAACAAATAGAACAACATGAGCAAAAACAACAAGAAAGACACAAGCCCAAAAGTTCATCAAAACGCAAAGATCAGAGATGATATCAAGATCGATAAACGTGAATTAACACCAAAACAAAAAGAATTATTAGAATTATTACAAAATAAGAATACAAAGTGTGTCTTTATTGCTGGTCCAGCCGGTACATCAAAAACTTATACATCTGTTTTAGCCGGTTTGAATTTATTGAATCAAAAAAGAGTAAGTGAAATAGTATATGTTAGAAGTATAGTTGAAAGTAGCGATAGTAAGTTAGGATTTTTGCCTGGGGAAATGGATGAAAAAATGAGTCCATATATTCAACCACTTATTGATAAGTTAGAAGAATTGGTACCAAAACACGATATTGATAAGTTGAAAAAAGAAGAACGTATCCATGGATTTCCAATAAACTTTTTACGTGGTTTGAGTTGGAATGCTAAATGTATTGTAGCGGATGAAGCACAAAACATGACTAAAAAAGAACTTACTACGTTAATTACGCGTGTAGGCGAATTTAGTAAATTGTTTATTTGCGGTGATCCAGATCAAAGCGATATTAATGGTAAAAGTGGATTTGTACCAATGATGAATGTATTTGACGACGAAGAAAGTAGAAATAATGGTGTATATGTATTTAGATTCGAAGAAGAAGATATTGTGAGAAGTGGATTAGTTAAATTTGTATTAAAAAAACTAAAAACTCTGCAATAATTATATTTATATAAAATTATGCCAGTCTTATCTAATAACGGAAGATTAATTTCGAGTTTACCTATTGCGTCAAGTATAACTGGCGCCGATGAATTATTGATTCAATCAAGCGGTGTCACTAAACGAATATATTACGCCACAATTTCTTCCAGCTTATTTTCTAGTTTGAGTTCTTATAACGGACTTGTTATATTAACAAATGACAATAATCAGTTTACAGGCAGTTTTTACAACCCAGATTTTAAATCATCTAATTTTTATACAGTTGCGGTTAGAAATACACTGACGGGTAATACTATTATTGCAACCTCTGGTTTTTCTGGAAATGTAACTGGCAACATAACATCTACTGGAACAAGTACATTTAGTAGTATTGATGTTAATGGAGGCGCTATAGATGGAACATCTATAGGAAATTCATCCGAATCAACTATAAAAGGAACGAGAATAAGCGCTAGTATAGGTTTCAGAGGTAATATAACGTCTATAGGAACAAGTACATTTAGTAACATTGATGTCAATGGTGGAACTATAGATGGTACGTCTATAGGAAATTCATCCGAATCAACTATAAAAGGAACGAGAATAAGCGCTAGTATAGGTTTCAGAGGTAATATAACAGGTTCGTTAAGAGGAGATATATATAGCCAAAATGGTAACAAAGTACTAGAAAATGGCACCAGTGCAAATCCAAACGGGAATATACCTACAGCATTTTTTTACGGAACAAGTTCATATGCTATACAAGCACTAACAGCCGCCTATGCAGCTGCTGGTGGATCAGCAATAAATGGTATACCAAGCGGCGGAACTCAGTACCAAGTTTTAACTAAAAATACTGGAACTAACTATGATGTTGGATGGATAACTCCTATTACACGAAGTAGTGTACCAAATTCAAATTATTTAGCATTTTGGAATAATCCTACTACTTTATCAGATACGCAGATTTTATATACAACTTCTCCAAATGTTTTAACTTTTAATCCTGGTACACTGAGAGTTCAAAATATAGAAATAATAGGCAATGGCTCCATTACTGGTTCATATAGAGGCAATCCTACAGATACAAAAACTATTAGTTCATTAAACCAGGGTAGATTTTTAAATGGGGTAAAATATGCAACACTTATACTTGAGTTAAGTCAGAGTGGAAACGTTACAATGTCATTATTGGATGGACAAACATCGACTGTTTTGGTAAAAAACAGTAATACATATACTATTCAACACTGGTCAGGTAGTTTAAATGGATCGACTGCTAATACTAAAATTTATTGGAAATCTGGCGTGGAACCATCTGTAACATCAGGCAATTTAAAACAAGATGTTTTCACATTTGTTAATGTTAAAGATAGAATTTATGGTTCTGCAATTCAGAATTTTAGTTGATATGAGAAATTTTGCATTTTGGCAACAAGTTACATCAGGTGGAGGTACCAGTTATAATTTTAGTGATTATAGTCATCCAAGTAATTTTTCAACTTGTAAAACGACGGTTAGAAATTTAATTACGGCACAAAGTTTAAGTAATATTGGAGATGATACAAAAATAGTATTACAATTTGTTGTGAATAGGTTAACTACTGTTACAAATGTAACTAATACAAATTCTTGGGCGCCGTATGGTACAACTACAATTAATTATAATTTAACATATCCAACAAAAGATCCTGATCCTGTAGTTCCAACTGGAAATAACATCGTTACTTTTGAAGTAAGAAAAAATTCAGATAGCTCATTAGTTGCTAATGGAACTCTTACGTTTTTAAGCAATGATGGTGCATCTGAATCTTATATAGAAATTGACTTTATTATATCACAAGTTATATAACTAAATTTCTTATTTAATTATACTTATAATATATGGCAATAAGTCCCTGTAACACTTTAAATGTAAAAACGCTTAGAATAAGTCAATTAGCTTCTTCTGCTATTAGTTCCAATGATGTACTGATGATTTCTCAGTATGATAGTATCAATAACGTATATTATTCTAAAAAAGCTACATTTGGAAATTTAATAACATATTTTGGTACCGTTAACGCTTCTTACAAAGGTTCGTTTACAGGTAGTTTAGACATAACATCTGGTTTGACAGGATCTAGTGTGGTTATATCACCAAGTGCTGGTACATTTTTTAATGACAATTTCTTATCTATATATTTGAATGGAAATCCATACAAAATTCCATTGTATCCAAACGTTTAATATTTATTATATATGCCTTTACCATGTAATAATGTCAGTGTAACTCCAATTAAAGTAAGTCAACTAGTTAGATATTCAAATTTAGACGGTGGCGATATATTGTTGACAGTAGAATCAGGTTCTTTACTTTGGTCAAGACGTAGTACTGTTAATGATTTAAAAGTTTCTATGGGAAAACTTACAGGATCGTACTCTGGTAGTTTTACCGGAAGTTTTGTAGGAGTATCATCTGGTAGTTTTAGCGGTAGCTACTGGGGAAAAATAACTAGTAAAAATGTTAAAGCCACGGGTAGTTTTAGTGGAAGTCATTGGGGAAGTTTAATTAGCAAAAACACTAAAGCCACAGGCAGTTTTAGCGGTAGTTATTGGGGAAGTTTAATTAGCAAAAATACTAAAGCCACAGGCAGTTTTAGCGGTAGTTATTGGGGGGCTATAGTAAGTAAAAACATTAAAGCCACAGGTAGTTTTAATGGTACTAATAATAAATTAAGTGGCAGTTTTAGTGGCAGTTATTGGGGATCCATAAATAGTAAAAATGCTAAAGCCACCGGCAGTTTTAGTGGCACAAACAACAAACTGAGTGGCAGTTTTAGTGGCAGTTATTTTGGAAAAGTAGTTAGTAAAAATTCACTTTTAACCGGTAGTTTTAGAGGCATAGATAATATCACAAATTTTAAAAATACAGGCAAAAAAGTATCTTTTAATGGCACATCAAGTTATGCTGTAAGTAGCAGTTATGCACAAACCGCAAGTTTAATTACATCAGGTATTGGTGGATTTCCAGTTTCATTATACAAAGAACAATTAAGTACAAACACAGTTGCTTTTTTCATAGGCGGCGGCAATGAAGGAGTCGGGACTTTTAATTTCGCAATAACACATGGTTTTGGTACTAGTCCATCTTTGGTTAGAGCTACGTTATATTGTAATAGTAATGATTTAGGATACGTAACAGGTGATGAAGTAGGAGTTGAAGTAGCTGAAGATGACACTGGAGGCGCCGATGATGAAAGAAACATCTTTGCGGTTTGGACAAATTCCACATATGCAGGTGTATCAATAGGAGAGTATTCAGCTGGAGTTTATATATCACAGAAAACAGGCGGTACAAGATCTCCAATCAATCAAAATAGTTGGAAATTAAAAATTAGAGTTTGGAAATAAACTTGACATTTTTCAAAAACTAGTTTATATATATTCTTGAATGACACAGATGTGTTATTCACTATAGTGCTCGAGTGAGGCTATTAGGTTAATAAGTTCAACAGAATTATTAAAAGAAAGGTAAATATATGTCAGTAATTAGATACAATCCGGCGTTTCGCCATTTAAATCGTGATGAGTTTTTAACTCCATTCGATAAGTTGTTTGATGAAGTATTCACTTCACAATTCCCAGAAATCACAAAAGAACTAGGTATAGGATTCTTTGAAAAACAAAGTTATCCCCGTGTAGATGTGATTGATTACAATGATCGTGTAGAAATTTTAGCAGAAATTCCAGGTCTGTCTAAAGAAGAAGTATCAGTTGATGTACAAGAAAACGTACTTACTATTAGCGGTCAAAAGATTCGAAAACTTGAAGATACAGATCTACAAGATCGCAGATACATTCGTAGAGAATTAAAACATAGTAGTTTCAAACGTAGTTTTACGTTAGGCGATATCATTGATAAAGACGAACCATTGGCTAAATTTGAAAATGGTTTGTTGACAGTCACTCTTAATAAGTTGAAACCAACTGTACCGACAAGTAAGAAAGTAAAGATTGATTAAGTAATATTCAATCAAGGTTATATTAACCCCGTTATTAAATTAACGGGGTTTTTAATTTTACAGATATTTATATATATGATAAAATTTCAACATTTGGTACTATTTACTTCACTTTTGATAGCTGGATGTGCAGCTTACTTTAGTGTATATGGTATAGGACTATTATTCTCTGGCGCAACTATTGCTGCTATGGTAATGGCATCTTCTTTGGAACTCGGTAAACTTGTAACAACTTCTTGGTTATTTAGATATTGGAATAAATCCAATGTTTTGATGAAGACTTATATGATCGTAGCTATATTTGCTTTGATGGGTATAACTTCATTGGGTATATTTGGATTTTTAACAGCGGCTTTTCAAAAGTCATCGTTAGAAACAGAATTGTCCGTAAATAAAATCTCTACATTAGAAACTCAAAAAATTGAAGAAAAGTTAAAAATGGACTCTGTAAAAAAGTCCATTGAAAAAATTTATGCATTGAGAAGTTCTCAAGAATCTAGATTAACCGAAGTGTTAACTAATACATTGATAGCTAGAAATCCTATTCAATTACAGAATATACAAAATCAAATTAATGATCAAATTGGCGACTTAAACAAACAATTGGAATCTGAAAACGAAAAGTCTAAAATATATGGAGACAAAGTTTCAAAAATCGATGAAGAAATTTTCAAGTTAAAAGTTGATAATAGTCAGAAAAAAGATATTACCACTTTTAAATTCGTAGCGGATCAATTTAGTACAACGATTCAAAATGTTGTTAAGTGGTTTATTGCTGTATTAATTGCTGTATTTGATCCATTGGCAGTTATACTACTATTAGCATATAACATTTCTTCAAATAGAGTTTATGACGAAGAAAAATTAGAAAGTGTTCAAGAAAACAAAGATATTTCCCAAAATAAACCCGAACAAATCATCATAGAAAAAATAGTGGAGAAGCCTGTTGAGGTTGAAAAGATTATTGAAAAACCAGTAGAAATTGAAAAAATAGTGGAGAAGCCTGTTGAGGTTGAAAAGATAGTGGAGAAAATAATAGAGAAACCTGCTAAAAAATCTACGGGTGTAAGAGGAATGTTCAGTTTTTAAATAAAAAAATAATTTTTCTTTATTCTACTATATATGTAAATACACGTATATGGACGAAGAAGAAATTTTTAAATTATATAAGAATCTAAAAAGAGGATTCGATTTATCTGATTGGGACTTAGTAGAAGAATCAATTGAGTATTTAGCTGAATACATTGACTTAGGCGACGAAGACGAAACTTTTGACGAATTAAACTAATGATATATGTTATATTGATAGCATTATTGGCATCACTAATAGTGAATATTTTTTTATTAGTGGCCCTTAAAAAGTCTTTTGAACAAATAGACCAATTGGAGTCTTGGTTATTAGAATTCAAATTGCTTGTAAAAAATACATATAATAAGTTGAAATTTGTTGATGATCGGGGTATCTTTGTTAAAGATGATGATGTTGGCTTTTTATTTACAGATCTGCTTAATATCATCGAACTAACGAATAAAAGAATTCAAACTGATGATAATGATAAACCCACCGCTATTAATGAAAAAAACAAAATCGAAACCTTCTAAAAAAATAAAGAAGATCGCTGTTACTAAAGACAGTGTTAAAAAAATTAAGAAAGTAGTAAAGAAGGTTAAATCGGTAAAAAAACCTAAAATTACCATCGATATTGTTATTACAAAAAAAGAAAAAACTCCCAAGACTATTTCTAATATAGAAGTTCCAAGAACAATTCAAATAGAACATATAGCAGATAATGCCTCTGACTCACACGAAGAATCTGCTTTTGACATTAACGGAGAACGTAAAAAACGTCGTGGTAGAAATAAGAAAGAAAAGATATATTTTTCCAAGAAAACTGAAGATGCTATTATTGAATACAACAATGAAGAAGATGAAGTAAGACGAAATGAAATTTATGAAACAAAGATAAAGTTTAGTTTTGATAAATTAGTAGAAAATATATTTAATACATTTAAATTCACGTATTTTGACAATAGTCCATTGGAAATTCAGAAAGAAACTGTTTCACATTTAGTAACAAATATTCATAAATTTCAAGCTGGAAAAGGAAAAGCATTTAGTTATTTCAGTATTGTAGCTAAAAATTATTTGATATTTCACAACAATAACAATTATAAGAAATTCAACCAACACGTAGATATTAGTGAAACACCAAGCGAATCATCGGTTTGTTTACAAACAGAAGATGCACATCATAAAGATATTCAGACTCAAGAATTTATGAAGTTGATTGTAAATTATTGGGAAGCAAATATAACTAAGATTTTCAATAAACAAAAAGATTTAAATATTGCATACGCCGTTATAGAACTATTCAGAAACTGTGAAAGAATAGAAAATTTCAACAAAAAAACTTTGTACCTGTATATCAGAGAATTGAGTAATTGTAAAACCCAACAAATTACAAAAGTTATCAACAAAATGAAAACATATCAAAACCTCGTAATGAGAAATTATAGTAATAGAGGAACATTATAATATCTAAATTGTTAATAAAACCACTCCGATTGGAGTGGTTTTTCTATTTATAGGTATATGGACTTAAATTTTGAAATTTACAAAGGGAAGAATTTTTCTGGTCTTTGTAAAGACATAGTAAAAAATTCAGAGAATAAGAAAGATCAAATTGATATTTTGATCTCAGAATTACGCACTTTAATTAAAACTGTAAATGATGCTGTAATCATCGTACCTCTTATCAAAGATTATTACGATGTGGGAATTAAAAACGACGAACAGTTAGTTAAATTAGCCGCAGTAGTACAAAGATTGGTCGCAAAAGGAGAATCTACTGGAGAAGGCAATGCTATGGTTCTCAGTGAAGATGAAAGAAAACAGTTAATGGAAGAAGTTATAACAATTAGCAAAGGAGAATAATGAGTACGAATGTATCAAGTATAGTTAGATCGTTAAATCCTTCTACTTCAACTGTTATGAATACATCTATCAGTAATATAGATGCTAATTTTTTGAAATTGGCGGTTGTAGTTGATATTATTTTAGATGACAAACATCCATTCTTTGGAAAAACTACAACAGATAAAAATTCACAACCTCCTCCGACCGTAAGATACCAACAGATACCGGTAAATTACGATAATAAAATACCAGTGGCAACAGATACCGATTTTAGTTATATTGGAAGAGCTAAAATTCGTGTTTTAAGTGAGGAAAAACAAACTGCTTATGATAAGCTACCATGGGCTATTCCGTTGGAGAACACTATTACTCAGTTTCCATTATTAAACGAAACAGTTTTAGTTATAAAAATAGGAGATAACTATTACTACACGAAACCATTTAATCGTTTAAACTTTTTGGGTACAAATGGAGAGTTTATAACTGAAAAATCAAGTAGTGACGATGGTAAAAGTGCAATTGCATACTTACAACCCAAGAGCCGAAAAAGCTATGTAAGTCATCCAGCATTTATAAATCAAAATCAAACGGGATATTTTGGTAATTATTTTATATGTAATCCATTCATACGTAGTGTACGTCAATTTGAAGGAGATACCATAGTAGAAAGTAGGTTCGGACAATCTATAAGATTTAGTGCGTATGATGATAATCGTTCGAATGATAAAGGTGCTTATCCATCTTATGCTTTAAACGGAAATCTATTTAAAGATTCAGTTGATGGTGGATATGGAAATCCTAAACTAACTATACGCAATAGACAACGTAATATTGCTCAAAAAACCGCACAACAGTTACATCCTAAACTTCCTCCTATACCAGCTATAACTGAAAAGGAGAAGAATTATGGTGGTCAGATTGATGAAGATATAAATAATGATGGTAGTACTATTCAGTTTACCAGTGGAAATACTTTAAGTACTTGGCAAACAACTGTATATAAAAGTATATTTGGTGTTAATAGTGAAAATAAGCCTACAGAAGAACAACCACGATTTAATCCTAAAGGATCAACATCTTTTAAATTTCCTACTTTAGATCGTGATCAAATTGTAATAAATTCTGATAGATTAATATTAAGTAGTAGATTTGCAGAGACCCTACACTTTAGTAAAAAACGATATGCTGTAACTACCGATAGTGAATATACAGTTGATGCTAATGATCAAGTTGTTATAACCACTAACAATGTAACTACTATAAATTCTCCACAGATATTTTTGGGTCAATATGGAGAAACTAATGAACCTGCTTTATTGGGCCAAACAACTGTAGATTGGATGTATGATCTTTGTAATTGGTTGTTGGATCACGTACACTGGTATCATCACGTTCATCCACATCCACATGGTCACGTAGATGCTGGTAAAATTGATGCAGAAAATACGAATGATGCAAATCCAGATCAAACACAAATACCAGTACAACAAATTAAGCTTAAATTACTAAGAGATAATTTGCATAAAACGTTAAGTAGACGAGTATTCGTTACTGGAGGTGGTTATGCGCCTGGTAGTAATGGAGTTAAACCAACTGGAAGTGGTGGAGAGTGTAAAGATCCAGTAGAAATTAATACTGTTACAGGAGCTGGAGTTGTGGGTGATTTCAAAGGTAGAAATCGTCGTGAAGGTCCAGTACAAGTTGAATTTGAATTTGAGGATTAATATATGGCATTACAAGTAGTAGACATATTTGGCAATTTACAACCA
>Ga0164292_10000819_pt1 | contig 24720 bp, 25 predicted proteins | sample GEODES117metaG_FD_111486 | JGI IMG/M metagenome (GOLD analysis project Ga0164292, IMG submission 111486) | Eutrophic lake water microbial communities from Lake Mendota, Wisconsin, USA - GEODES117 metaG | ecosystem: Environmental > Aquatic > Freshwater > Lake | place: USA: Lake Mendota...
CATTGCCTGTGATCATGGAGCAAATTCAAAGGACCCAAGTGGTTTTGAGAACAAAGCTGGAGGCCTCAGAAACAGCAATTCATCAAGTGGCTGAAGAAATTCTCAAAAAGCTGTGGTTGCGGCCAGGAGGCTGGGAGGATTTGTGCGGCTAAAATTGAGCAGTCGAAAAAGTGACTTGGCAAGGCTTCAAGCCTATCAGGTGGGTGAAAGGCTGGCACAAGAGATTTCCGACCTTAAGATTGAATATCGCTTCAGAGAAAGTCTTGGTGATCAAAACCAAGAGGATCCCCTTTGGAAAATGCCAAGCAAGGGCGTTTTTACAGAAGATTTCAAAGCAGAACTTCTGAGTGGCGAAACAGATATGGTCGTTCATTCTTGGAAGGACCTACCAACAGATTTGGGTGGACAAACTGAAATTGTGGCCACTCTTCCAAGAGCTGATGCCCAGGACCTTTTGTTGTTTAAAAAAAATTCTTTGAATAAAAATAGGGTCAAAATTTTTTCATCTTCACCCAGAAGAAGTTGGAATTTATCAAAGCTTTTACCTGAACTATTTCCCAATGGAACTGGTGCAGAAGTCATTTTTGAAAATGTGCGCGGTAATATCCAAACTCGAGTCAAAAAACTTCTACAAAATGAAAATGTTGACGGTCTTATTTTGGCAAAAGCAGCCATGGATCGATTGCTAACAGCGCAAGCCACAGAGTTTCAACAAACTCGTGAGTTTTTAAAGACAGCACTGCAACAGTTGAGCTGGATGGTCTTGCCATTAAGTGAAAACCCCACAGCTGCTGCCCAAGGAGCTTTAGCCGTTGAAGTGAGAACTGATCGTTTAGAGTTAAAAAAACTGATTTCTGTGATCAACTGTGAAAGCACTTTTTTATCTGCTACACACGAGCGAAATTTACTAAAAGCCTTCGGTGGAGGATGTCACTTGGCTCTTGGTATGAGTCATCAAAATTTTCAGGACTTTGAAGTGGTGACCGTGAAGGGGAAAACGCCAGAAGGAGTCGAAATCTTTAAGCATGATTTAAATTTAAAAAAAGAAAAATCCAGAATAACGATTGCTCAAGAATTATGTTGGTCCTCAAGTCAGCTACAAAAATCAAGAAATGATTTAGATGTGAGGCTTCCAGAGAATCAGGGTTACGTCATCAGTCGCGCCGAGAGTTGGAATCAAAAATCCCCAGGCTATGAATATTTATGGGCCGCCGGCATAGAAACTTGGAAGAAACTTGCAGCTCGTGGATATTGGGTGCAGGGTTGTTTTGACTCTTTAGGAGAAGATCATCAGCCACCTGTGAAAGCTCTTGTGCCTGATTTGAAGTGGATGACTTTGACTCACCAAGATCATCCTTACTTTGATATGAATCGACACATTGCAACCTATAAACTGGATCGCAAGATTGGTGATTTGACAAAATTTCGCTACTTTTTTTGGAAAAGTTCCTCTGATTTTTTAAAAGTGCTATTAGATCATCCTCAGATCATTGATTTTTATCATGCGTGCGGTCCGGGCTCGACTTATCAAACAATCAAAAGCAAAATTCCCCTGGATCAGATTCGAATCTTTTTTAACGAAAACGAGTGGAGAAAGTCACTGTGACAAAATTAACTTCAGAAGCTTTGTTTGAAAGATCCAAGCTTGTTTCGCCCGGTGGAGTTCATTCACCAGTTAGATCCTTTAAAGGTTTAGGGCGGCCACCTGTCTTTTTTAAAAAGGCTCACGGAAGCAGATTGGTTTCCGTTGAAGGCAAAGAGTACATTGATTTTTGTATGAGTTTTGGACCCTTGATTTTAGGACATCGAGATCCTGAAGTTCAAGAGGCAGTGCTCGAGATGATTCACACGGCCTGGAGTTTCGGAGCTTGTGAAATGTATTCTTTGGAACTCGCCGAGTGGATCACAAATGAAATTTCATTTGTTGAAAAATTAAGATTTGTTTCGTCTGGGACAGAGGCCGTCATGAGTGCTCTTCGAGTGGCGCGAGCCGCAACTGGAAGACAAAAAGTTTTGAAGTTTGATGGCTGTTACCACGGACACGTGGACTCTTTGCTTGTAAAATCAGGGAGTGGCCTTGCCGGTGAAGCTTCTTCCAGCAGTGCGGGTGTATCTGAAAACGTGGCCAGTGAAACATTAGTGATTCCTTTGGATGATGATCAAGCACTTGAAACTGTTTTTGCCGAGCGCGGTCACGAAATTGCAGTTGTCGTGATCGAACCCTTGCCAGCCAATTACGGCCTTTTGATTCAAAGAAAAGATTTTTTGCAAAAAATGGTAGGTTTAGCACGCAAGCATGGAGCCCTTGTTATGTTTGACGAGGTGATTTCAGGATTTCGTGTGGCTTTAGGTGGTATGGCTGAGCTTCTTAGCATCAAACCAGATCTTGTTTGTTATGGAAAAGTCATTGGTGGTGGATTTCCTGTCGGTTGCTACGGTGGAAAAAAAGAGATCATGGATCTTGTAGCTCCACTGGGGCCAGTTTACCAGGCAGGGACCTTAAGTGCAAATCCTGTGGGCATGAGAGCAGGTCTTCGAACTTTACAAAAGATGAAGCGCCTGGATGGTTGGAAACAATTGCGATGCACAGGTGAAATTTTTAGTCATGAACTGACAAAAGTTTTTGAAAAATATAAACCCACTTTGTCTGTCTCACACTTTGGCTCATTGTTTTGGATTCATAATAAAAGGGCGCAGACGATTCGAAGAGTGGATCAAATCCCTGAAGGTCAGGGTGAAGCCTTTAGGAGTCTGTTTCTAGCCTGTTTAGAACAAGGAGTTTACTTAGCACCCAATGCTTACGAGGTTGGTTTTTTATCAATGGCACATTCGGCGGCCGATTTAGAAAAGACAGTGGACGTGGTCAGAAGGCATTTTTCATGAGTGAATTGGAATCTTCCAAGCATCATAATTTTAAAATTTGGCTAGCTGTGGGTTGGCTTGTTTTTACATCTGCCATGGTGCTGTGGTGGTGGAGCTTAGGTCTGTCTGAAATTGTGGACAGTAAAAAATATCGAATGTTGATGTCTGAAGGCATCTTTTTTCTATTTGCAATATTAGGTGGTGGTGGGACTTTAATCTATTTATTGATCAAAGATTATGCCAGACACCAACAACTGAAAAACTTTTTTAATTTATTTTCTCATGATTTAAAAACTTCAATTACAAGACTTCGGTTACAAGCAGAGGTGTTAAAAGAAGATCTGTCAAATTCTGATCATCATTCTTTGGATCGAATTTTAAAAGACATCAATCGCTTAGACCTCCAGTTAGAAAATTCTTTGATCTACTCCCAGGCAGAGCAGGCTCTATTTATCGAAGAAAATCTAGAGCTTTCCAAAATGATCGAATCTTTAAGAAACGAATGGGATGATTTACAAATCACTTTGGATCATGATGTGAAAATCAGAGCAGATCGAAGAACTTTTCTGAGTGTTCTTCGAAATCTCATTCAAAACTCTGTCACTCATGGCAAATCTCAAAAAATTCAGATTTCAACCAAAGTGATCGACAGTGGACGAGTTTTAATTGAAGTGAAAGACTCGGGCCCAGGCTATCAAGGACCTTTGATCAAACTTGGGCAAGGTCCATTGCTTCAAAAAGAAGGTGCAGGAAATGGAATCGGTCTTTTTTTATGTAGGCTTTTGATTCATCGTCAAGATGGACAACTTGATTTTGCGAATGATCCTATGGGTGGATTCATTGCTCAGATAAAATTACCAGGGCGATCATAGCTATGAAAAAAATTATTCTTTTAGAAGATGATCATTCCCTGGGACCTGTTTTAAAGGAAAGACTTTCAAAAACGTTTTCAGTGGTCCTTTGTCAAAGTGTTCAGCAAGCTTTGATCGAACTCAAAAATCATCATTTTGATTTAGCCATACTGGATGTGGGTTTGCCCGATGGTTCAGGTTTTGATGTTGCGAAAGCGATTAAAAAAAGCTCGAAAGTCCCCATTTTGTTTTTAACAGCTCAAAGTGATGCTGAAAATAGATTAAAGGGTTACGAACTCGGAGCAGAGGAATACATTCCAAAGCCATTTCACTTAAAAGAACTTCTCATTCGCATCGAACATGTTTTGCAAAGCCATCCAGTCACTCATGTTTTAAAATTACCTGAATGTGAAGTTCACTTTTCAGAGATGAAAATCAAAAAAAACTCTGGAGAGATCGAGTTTCCTGCAGCAAAAGATCTTCAGGTACTTGAACTTTTAGTTAAAAAATCTCCGGAAGCAGTTTCAAGAGATGAAATACTGAACACTGTTTGGGGTCCCGAAAAGGATCTGAACTTTAGAACCATCGACAATACGATCGTTCGTCTTAAGAAATTGATTTCAGATGATCAGGATCAATTTATCAGATCTGTTCGAGGCATAGGTTATCAATGGATTTTAGATCAGGAGAAGCCCTTATGATTGGGAATATTAAATTTCAAAATGCCTTAAAAAAAATTCCACAAGCAGTGCCACCGATTTGGTTCATGAGACAAGCGGGTCGCTATCACAGCCATTACCAAGCCCTTCGTAAGCAACATTCATTCGAAGAACTTTGTAAGGTACCCGAGCTTGCAGCCGAGGTGGCATGGGGTCCGATTCAAGATTTTGACTTTGATGTGGCCATTTTATTTTCAGATATTTTGTTTCCACTGGAAGCCTTAGGAATGGGATTAAAATACACAGAAGAAGGCCCAAGGCTTAGCTTTCAATTGGATCAAGATTCCATTGGAAAATTAAAACCAGCAAGCCAAGTTTGTGAGTTCTTAAATTTCCAGGGACAAGCGATGGGATTAACGCGAAAAAAGCTGCCGGCAAATAAAAGTTTGATTGGATTCGTTGGGGGCATTTGGACTTTATTTGTTTATGCCTGTGAAGGTGGTCATTCTGGATCTTTGACAAAAACGAAATCTCAAATGCACTTGTATGCGCAGTTTGCAGAGGCCATGTACACGTTGCATGTTTACACCATCCAGAAGCAATTAGATGCAGGTGCTGAAGTTGTTCATATTTTTGATACAGCTGCCGGTGAATTAAGTCCTGCATTTTTTCAGCAGTACTTAGTTCCCACATTAAACAAATTAGCTCACCGATTTCCTCACCAATTGGGATACTATTCTAAAGGGACTCAAGCTGCCTTTTTAAATACTGAATTGTTGTCTGCACCCTGGACAGGTTTTGGATTTGATCATCGATGGGATTTGCCACAATTTTTAAGAGAATCAAGAAGTGAGCTTAACGTGCCAGGCTTTATCCAAGGAAACTTTGATCAGGCTTTGCTTCATTGCAGCCCTGAGGATTTGAAAAAATACTTAAGTGATTACATTGCAACTTGGAAAAATTTAACCGTTGAGCAACGAGCCGGCTGGGTCAGTGGCCTTGGTCATGGTATTTTGCCTAAAACTCCAGAGGCTCATGTTCACACATTTATAACAATGATTCGAAAAGCTTTCGGTGAGTCATGAGTTTTTCGATTCAAGCCTTGATAAAAAAATATGATGCGCCTGTGCCTAGGTACACCAGTTATCCAACGGTGCCTTACTGGAGTCAAACGCCGACACCTGTACAATGGACTCAGCATATAAGCTCAACACTCAGTCAAAAGGATTCCACCTGGAGCCTTTACTTACACATTCCTTTTTGTGAAACCCTGTGTACTTTTTGTGGATGCAACACTGCGATCACTAAGGACCATAAAAAAGAGCAGCCCTACGTGGATTTGTTAATCGCAGAATTTGAAATCTATCTTAAACTTGTTCCAGAGCTTCGCGCTAGACCTTGTCGACAAATTCATCTCGGTGGTGGAACTCCAACTTTTCTATCAGCATCTGAACTGACCAGGCTTCTGACAGCCATCATGGGAAGAATTAAGAAAAACGATTCAGAATTTGAGGGCTCTGTCGAAGTGGACCCAAGAAGAACAAATCTTGAGCAATTAAAAGCTATGCTCAAGTGCGGTATCACCCGAATCAGCCTGGGTGTGCAGGATTTTAATCCTGAAGTTCAAAAACTAGTGAATCGCATTCAGCCCTTTGAGATCACAAAAAAAATGACCGAAGAGGCAAGAAGTCTTGGTTATAAATCAGTGAACTTTGATCTGATTTACGGTTTAGCAAAACAAACGGAAGAAAGTTTTGAGCAAACAATTGATCAAACATTGTCATTAAAGCCTGATCGCATAGCACTGTATAGTTTTGCACTTGTTCCTTGGATCAAGCCTGCACAAAAACTTTTTAAAGATGAAGATTTGCCTCAGCCTCATTTGAAAAGAGCTTTGTACGAAATGGCTCGGCAAAAATTAATCAGCGGGGGATACGATGAAATTGGTATGGATCACTTTGCAAGACCCCAGGATGGACTAGCAAAAGCATTTAAATCCCAAAAACTGCATCGAAATTTTATGGGTTACACGGATCAAAGAACAGATGTGTTGTTGGGTTTAGGTGTCAGCAGTATTTCTGAAACCCTTCACTCCTTTCATCAAAATGAAAAAGTTTTAAATTTGTATGAAGAACAAATTAAATCAGGAACTTTGGCCACATTTAGGGGTCATGTTTTGACGGAAGAAGACAAGCAGGATCGTGTTCAAATTTTGCAATTTATGACTTTGTCCCAAGTCGAGCTAAAGGTTGATCAATTGACTGATGCAAAAGAATTTTTGAAAGAGATGCTGGAAGATGGTCTTGTTGAAATTCAAGGGCAAATTTTGAAATTGACAGATCTAGGTCGTCCGTTTTTAAGAAATGCCTGTTTGTTTTTCGATCGAAGGTATCGGACTCAAAAGCCTCAAGCTAAAACATTTAGCCAAGCGATATGAAAAGTACAAAACCACTTGTTTCTATTGTTGGGTGTGGCTTTTCAGGTTTGACTCTGGCCTATTTTCTTTTCAAGGAAGGCTTTCCAGTTCAAGTGCTTCACGAAGGACCTATTGGCGGAATGCTTCAAACAGAATTAAAACCCCAGATGCAGATTGAAGCTGCTGCAAACTCTTTGCTGATGTCAGAAAGTTTAGGAACTTTAGCAAGTGAAGTGGGTTGTCCACTGCTGTATCCACAGAATTCAGCTCGAGCTAAATTTATTTTTCGAGGCGGTTTCAGGCGGTGGCCCCTGTCTTTTGGTTCTAGTTTAAAATTGTTCGCTTTTTTTCTTCCTCGTTTTCTATTTTTCAAATCCAGGATGAGGCCGCTGAAATATGAAACCGTTGAGACCTGGGCCACTCGAGCTTTTAACATCGAGATTTTGCAATATTTGATCAGTCCCTTTCTGCAAGGAATTTATGCAGGAGACGTACAAAAGCTTTCAGCCAGTCTTGTTTTTCCTAAAAAATCTGAAAAATCAAAAAGGCAAATTGTAGCTCCGCCCTTTGGACTTCACCAGTTGATGTCATCGATTGCTGATTTTTTGAAAAAGTCCGGAGTCCTTTTTATTCAAAAAAAAGTTCAAAGCTTAAATGAAATCCAAAGCCCAAAAGTTTTAGCTGTGGCCTTTCGTGATTTACCCAAGCTAGATTCCGATCTTGATTTAAAGGGTATCAACCAACTTGAAGTTGTTCGAGTGACTTTAGGTTTTAACGAAGCGAAACATAAGATTTTTGGTTTTGGTGTTCTTTTCCCATCAACAGAAAATATGAACAGCCTGGGTGTTTTGGCAAATTCACAAATCTTTGAGAATCGGGGAGATCTTTACAATGAATCTTGGATTTTAGGTGGTGCTTTAAATCCTGAAATTGTGCAAGGCTCTGATGAAGAAATCTTAGAAAAAATTAGAGAAGATCGGATCAAAATGTTTGGCGCAGATGAATCGTGGAGCCAAGTTTCTGTGATTCGCTGGCCGAAGGCTTACGTGCATTATGACTTGGCTTTAGAGAAGTGGTTAGACTCTGAGCCATTTCAGAAGAAAGATTATTTCGTCACTGGAAATTATTTAGGTGGTTTGGGCTTATCAAAAATTCTAGAGAACAATAAAAATTTAGCAAAAAAAATAGCAGGTATTTATGAGTAAAATTGCAGTCCTTTTAATGAACATAGGGACGCCTGAAAACAGTGATGTAGGATCAGTCAAAAAATACTTAGCAGAATTTTTAACAGATAAAGATGTCATCGATGCTCCAAAGTTAGTCAGAGAAATTCTTTTCAAAAGACTAATTGTTCCTCTTCGAGCAAAAAAATCAGCTGTTAAGTATCAAAAAGTTTGGATGGCCGAAGGCTCGCCCCTGCGTTATTACTCTGAAAAGTTTACTGACAGTTTGCAAAAAGAAATGGGTGATCAATATTTTGTTGTTCTTGGAATGCGGTACGGAACACCATCAATCGAGCAAGCTCTCGAGCAAATTCAAAAGTTGGGCATCAAAAAAGTAGTTTTAGCACCGCTGTATCCACAGTATGCTGTGGCCACAACCGCTTCAAGTTTGAATAAAGTCTCGACCGTTGCGACAGAAAAAAAAATCCAGCTGGATCATAAAGAGCTCGCCGAATTTTATGATCATCCTGAGTATATCAGGGCATGTCTGCAGGATTTGAAGAACTTTTCAAAGAAATATGATCACCTTCTGTTTAGTTTTCATGGATTGCCTGTTTCTCAACTCAAAAAAATACCGGGTTGCTATGTGGAAAGTAACTGTTGTGAAACAGCGAAGGCACAAGATCGTAGATGTTATAAAGCCCAATCTTTAATGACAGCAAAATCACTGGCAGAGGGATTAGGTTTATCAAAGGATCAGTGGTCTGTTTCCTTTCAATCCAGACTTGGACCTGTGAAGTGGATCGAGCCTTACACTGAATTTCATTTAAAAAGCTTAGCTGAGAAGGGCGTGAAAAGCTTAGCAGTTTATGCCCCTTCGTTTGTTGTCGATGGTCTTGAAACTTTAGAGGAAATTGCGATGGAAGGCCTCGAGACCTTTCTTCACAGTGGGGGTAAAAGCTTTCACTACATTCCATGCTTGAATGTTTCTGAACACTGGGTTCTTGGGTTTTCAAAAATTCTTCGAGAGATCGACCTAGATCGGTGAGGGTCGCAATTGATCAATGACTTTATGAAGTTCCTTGTCTGGATCCTCAGAGTTTCGCAGAGGTTCGCAGGCTTTCAGAAAGGCTTGGATATTGTTTTCAGTTAATTCCCAGAGTTTTTCAAAGGCTGAAAAATCGCTTAAGTAAGTGCGGTACATAACTAACCTTGCGTTATTTAATTTGATTTTAGGGAAACGGGTCCAAGAATCTGTTTTCATTTTTTTCATAATGACCGATTCAAATTTCGTCTGGATTTCCTTGATGCGATTTTCTTTAGCTTGGACGGATCTGTTTTCTTTTTTCAGTTCTTTGAACCACTGATCTAATAGGTTCACTTCAGCAGTTATAAACTCAGAGAAAAGTCTTTCATCAAAAGCTTCATCCGAAATAAGTTTTGAAGTCGCAGATTTCGTTCCTTCTTTTTTTTGATAAAAGATCTGTGCCCCTTTTTTGCCCAAAAAGCTAGCCAGGCGTTCATTGAATTCTGCACTATTCTTCACCCAAAATGTTGTGTGAACCAGTTCATGAATGAGGGTTTCAGCAAGAGTGTGGTCATCATACTTGAGCATCGAGGAAAGTAGAGGGTCACGAAACCAACCCAAAGTGGAATAAGCAGAGACTCCGCGCTGATAGGTATCCAATCCTTTTTTCTGCAGCTCTTTTTCTTTTTCTAATGCTTCTGCCTCAGTGAAAAATCCTAAGTAAGGAACATTTCCCACGATAGGAAAATACCAACCATAAGACTTCAGACTCCAAGGTTCAGCCGCACTGACCACATAGGTGACATAAGGGCGATTCAACATCACTATTTGAGAGTAATTCCCATTGGAATTAAGACCCAGATCCTTTTTGGCAAAGTTCAGAACTTCTTGAGCCAATAAAATTTTATTTTTTTGCTCAATTTTCAGATCTGACCTTTTTAAAACATCATCATAATCTTCTCGGGCATTTAGCAATGACATTTGGTGATAGGCACTTTTTAAAGTGTAGCATCCACTAGTTGATACAAGGACTAGCCAAAGACCTAAAATTTTAAACTGAAGGAGTGGTTTCATTTAAAACTACAACATCCAAGAAAGGCCGACACGCATTTGGCTGTCATCACTAGTCGTGCCTCCACCCACAGGTGTTTGCCAGACGTCGTAGGAAACTCGCACCGAGAGTGATTTGGTAATGTTGATCTTGATTCCAGCACCGTAACTGGGAATCACGGCAGTTTCTATACTTAGCTCGTCTAGATCGTTGGGTTCCACTACAAAGACTGTTTGTGATCTTTTCAACTGCGCCATTCCACCTTTGATGTAAGGTTGAATCGCAGATTTACGATCAACAAGAACATAAATCAAATCAGTACCGATCACTTCGGTTCGTTGAAAAGTTTCAGTGGTATTTCCTCCAACTGGCTTTTCATTTCGTTTTGCTTTAGCATCGGTGTAGCTCAGCTCAAGTGCAATTTGCTCGGAAAAATAAACAGAAGCTGATGCTGTTGAGCTTTCTGTTTCAAAATAATTATTCTTATCAAAAGAATTTTTCTTGTTCGCAAAGGACAAACCAAATTCGTAATTGAGAGCCCAGCTGGGTAAAGAAAAGAGTAAACAAAGTGGAAGCAAAAGTGATTTCATGCTTTTATAGTTTAGCAGAGATAAAGCTGTATGAGTCTACTGGACAGGTCTAAAGTCGACAGTAAAACTGTAACTGAGATGAATGAATCCATCAGGTCTGACCATTTCTGCTGGGGGATTAGGAAATATTCGAGCTTCTTGGAAGGCCAAAGCCGGAGAAATATCTAGTTTTTGTACTCCAGAGCTAGAGTGAATTTCAGCTCTGTGAAACTCGCCACTAGGTTTCAACAAAATAACCATTTTTGTTGTCAATTGCTTACCTTTGAGTTTACTTCTTTGCACTTCCAATGGAAAGCTATCAATGGCTTTTTGAACAAGGGCGCTCCAACGGGGATAGAAACGGGACTCAAGTCTTGAATAAAATGAATAAAAAAGATGCCGATCCGTATTCAAAGTCGTCATCGATCCGAGCGCGACATGGTCAGGTAGCCTTTGGCTAATGGTCGAAGGTCCAGAATTCATCAAATTCAATTCTTTTTTGGCATCAAAAACTTCCATGCCGTTTGAAAAAGTTTGAAAATCTGTTTCTTGCCGAGAAATCTCATCTTGAAAGGGCTCTAGAAATTTAGGACTCGATTTTCTGTTTTTAGTTAGGCCGCGTTCTCGAGCCTGGATTTCTTGTAAAACTCGAACTCTTTCCTGCGAGGCAAAGTCAGCAATTTGATTGTCTTCAAATTTAAGTTTTTCTGGGACTTCCAGTTGTGCGATGTAGGGTTTTGTGAGTTCCTTTAAGGGGCTAGACTTAGGACTTGTGTTATAAGTGACTTCCACGGGTGTGCGAGTTTGAAGCGAATCCAAAGTGGGCTTCCAAACGTAAACCCCCGTCGAAATCATCAAATGCAGGACTAGACTTAAAGCGACCGGAATCCACAATCTCATGCTCTAATTTTAATACTCCTGTGGGAATGATCAAGACATTCAATTGTTTTTGAAAGGAATAAAGTCCTTTTGACATTACGCCGATGAAGCAGAGACAAAGTGGAGGGCCATTTGGGTCAAATCATAGATATTTCAAAGCGTCTAAAGGTTCGAAACTCTAATGAAAAAGCAAATAACAAGAAACCTGCCGAAGTCCTTGATATGCAACAGGCTCGCGAAGAGATCCTCAACAGCGAGCGACGCGTCGTTAAACGAACACTTTTGACCGAATTTGTTGGGGCCTTTGCAGTGATCCCTGAAAAAGGGCTTTTAAAAGTTGCACTTTACGACATTTCTCAAAACGGTGTGGCATTTAATACCGAGGGCGTCAGTTCTTACTTTCATGAAGGCCAAGAAGTGGCCATGCGAGTTTACCTGAATCATAAAACATACTTTCCTTTTGTGGTTCGCATGAGAAACAAAAGATTTATAACATCTGAAGGAGTTTTTCGATGTGGCGCTGACTTTTTAGCAGGCACCAACGATTTGGCTTTGCAGCACTTTGTGAAGTTCATCGAAAATGTTTCAGCCACCCTCAAAACCGACAATGGGGACATTCAGGTTCCTAGCCAAGCCAGTCGTTAAATGTTCGTAGACTTTGGTCTTGCTGTGGTGTGAACTTAATTTGTAGACGTAAGAATGCATCTACAAATTAAGTTTCATAAGCACACGGAGGACAAAATTGTCTAAAAACGCCCCCACTCAAAAAAGAAATAAAGTTGTAGTTGATACGAATGTCATTCTTTTTGATGCTCTTGCACTTCTTAAGTTTGGCGATGCCGATATTCATATTCCCATTTCTGTTATCGAAGAAATCGACAGATTTAAGCGTGACCAAGGTGAAAACGGACGTAACGCCAGACATTTTTCAAGGTTTATTGATGTGCTCAGATCAAAAGGCTCACTCGCTCAAGGTGTCCTTTTAGATAATTCTGAGGCCACGGTTTATGTGAATTCAGATTTGATGATGGCAAGCCTTCCAGCGGAACTTGATTTACAAAAAGCTGACAATCGCATTTTGATGACGGCCATTGGCCTGCAAAAACAACATCCTCGTCACAAAGTGGAATTGATTACAAAAGATATTAATCTACGAATTAAAGCCGATGTTTACGGAATTCCTGCCCGTGACTACGAACCCAATAATGTTTCTCAAGAAAACATGTACGAAGGGTATCAGGAAATTGAATTAACGCCAGAACAGATCGATAGTTTTTACCGAAATAAAAAATTAGAATTTACCGGTGTTAAATTAATCGCGAATCAGTATGTGATTATGAAAGATAAATCCAATCCAAATCACTCGGCCATCGCAAGGTTTCACTTTCAAGAGCAAGCCCTTGTTCCTTTAAATAGTCCTGATCACAGCATCTGGGGAATTCACGGACGAAATGTTGAGCAATCATTTGCAATGGATTGTTTGTTAAACGACGAAATTTTATTTGTGTCTTTGGTCGGAAAAGCGGGAACGGGGAAAACTTTACTAGCAATTGCGGCGGGTCTTCACAAAACTTTAGACTTGGGTGTTTTTCAAAGGTTGCTCGTTTCTCGTCCTATTTTTCCCATGGGTCGTGATATTGGATTTTTACCTGGTGATATCGAACAAAAGCTGAACCCCTGGATGCAGCCGATTTTTGATAACGTCGAATTTTTAATGGGTGCTGATAAAAAAGCGGCAGGCCGGGCTCAAGAGTTGATCAATCAAGGAATGCTAAATATTGAACCACTCACATATATTCGAGGCCGATCGATCCCCAAACAATATTTAATTGTGGATGAGGCTCAGAATTTAACACCACACGAAATCAAAACCATCGTGACGCGTGCAGGACGAGGAACTAAAGTGGTCTTGACTGGCGACGTCTATCAGATTGACAATCCTTACGTTGATTCAGCCAACTCGGGTTTGACTTATGCTGTGGAAAAATTTAAGGGTCACCCCATAGCAGCTCACGTGACTCTCACTAAAGGTGAAAGATCCGAGCTTGCGGAACTAGCTGCCAACATTTTGTGAGGATTTATGCTGACAACTTATGATGTGGGACACTCTCGAAAATATCAGTACGTGATCACTCAGGAAATGATTCAAAAATTTGCTGAAGTGACGGGGGACTACAACCCCATTCACGTCGACGAGGCCTACGCCAAAACAACAAAGTTTGGGAAATGCATTGCCCATGGCATGCTCATGGGCGGATTCTTTTCTCGATGTTTAGTCGAAACCTTTGGTGGTAGCGGTATTTATCTGGGTCAAGATATGAAGTTTACAAACCCCATTTACGTGGGTGATGAGATCGAAGTTTCTATGACGTTGATTGCTTTAAGAAAAGAAAAAGGCATTGGTACTGTGGAAACTTTAGCCAAGCGAAAATCCAACGGTGATATTTGTGTTAAAGGTCAGGCTGTCATCATGATGACGGCTCCCAAAGTTTAGTTTTTTGAAAATTTCCATCTGCGTAATTTTTCGAAATTCAGAAGCTCAACTTCCAAGACTTCTTGATTCATTCAGATATTTACCTATCAATAAGGTTCATTTCGAGTTTGTGTTTATTGATAACGCATCGACAGATCGCTCGGCTGCGATTGTTCAAGAGTTTTCACTTCGTGCCGATTGCAGATATCTTTACCGACAGTTGAATCATCTTGCGCAAGCTCGAAACGATGCTCTTCATTTAAGTCAGGCAGAATGGATCTACTTTATTGATTCGGACTGTGAATTACAGCCGACAACTTTCGTTGAATTGTTAGTGCATGCAAATTTACAAGATTTAAAAACAGCAGGTTGGGGTGGTGCACAGAATTTTCCAATTGATGGTGAATTTTTATGTTTACTTCAGCGTTTTCGACAAAGCTACCTTGGGCACTTCGGATCTGTGCAAATGAGACTAGGCAATGAAAGTGAAAATGAAAGTGTCGATCACTTAAGTACAAGCCATGTTCTATATCGGAAGTCATCATTGTTAGAAATTTCAGGTTTTGACCCACGACTTAAAGACTCGGCTGAGGACTTAGATTTAAGTTTAAGACTGAAAAAGTCTAAAAAAGAACTTACGTTTATACCCTCGTCTCAGGTTAACCACTATGTGGCCTCCAATTTTTCTGAATGGGCTCGCAAAGCGTTTAGAAATGGGCAATGGCAGACACGTTTGGCATTCTACAATACTGAAATAATAAAGACTCAAAGATTTTGGACACCAATTATTCTACTCGCACTTTTAAATCTCTTGTTTTTTGGGCCATTATTTAATTCTTTGATAGGTCTTTTTTTTCTTTATAGTTTAGTATTTTTTATAAATTATAAAACTGTGAATTTAAAACTTTATATGCTCTTTGTTCTGACTCACGGACTTTATTTTATTGGCGGTGTGTGGGGTTTCGCAAAAGGACTGGTTGATTTTGCTTTTTCAAAACAAGCCCCGAGGAATACAAAAAATGAGTGGATAAGCCAGGCGGGGAAATAAGAATTCCAAGATAACTTCAGAATCTGAAAAAAATAAGCTTGTCGCTTAGATTTTAAATTCCACCGTTCACGAGATTGTCCCTGTATAAAAGCTCTTTTAAGAAACGTTCTGAAGCTACGAGCGCTGGCATGAAATACATCCAATTGAGGATGATGAAGTATCTGGACACCATTTTTTTTCAAAAACCGAATTGCACGCGTATCTTCTCCGCCCCAATCCAGTGGCTCGATCCATTCATCTAAAGAAATAAAATTAGATTTTTTTATGGCCCAAATACCTCCGGCCGCATTTTGCAAAGATAAGAAATTTTCGTGAGGTACTGAATTTAAAAGAATCCATTGGTTAGTTAACCAATTGTAGGCCTTCTGCAGATAGTTCAGTTGATTTGTGGAAAGATATAATCCAGTCAAAAGACAAGGCTGTTGTGCTTGTGTTAGTAGGAACTGGATATGGCTTAATGTATCAGGTGATTGCAGAATAACATCTTGATCCAAAAATAGGATGAAATCTGAATCAATTTTTTCAATTTCGCACAGGCGGTGGGGACACCTGTCAGATTCTATAACTTTAAGATGGAAGGGAAGTGATTGCTGTGCCAATCTATTTTTTAGCGACCAGGAGATTTGGCTAAGGCTTTGACAATTGATAACGACAGTAATTGATTCAGCCACGAACAGTCCGATTCAGCCAGAATCGAAAAATGAGTGAAAGGTGAGTGACTCCTTCAAATAAGGAATTGAGTTTGGAATCGCCTAAGCGCTTTGAGTAAGAAATTTGAACTTGCCCCATTTTTTTATTCTGATGATGACAAAATTCGAGCATGGCAATCGCAAAAGAGAATCCATTTTGCTCAACTTGAGTCAATTGTTTAGCAAGATCCTTTCGCATAAAACGCATACCGGAACAGATGTCCATATTTCCACAAAACAAAAGTCGGCTGGCAAAAAAGCGCATGACGCGGTTACCAAAAAGTCGCCAATGGCTAAAGCCACCGGTTTGTTCCGAGCGAAAGCCAAGAACTAAATCTAAAGAATCATTCATTAGTTTTTTTTGTAAATTGAGAATATCTTTAGGATCATAGGTATTATCCACATCCATCATGGCAACATAATCACCTGTAGCCAAATTAAAGCCTGATTTTAGAGCCTGACCATAGCCTGATGTTTTTTCATTTCGAATCACTTTTACTGATGGCAGTAACCGAGCAGCGAGTGAAGCTGAACCGTCAATCGAACCGTCGTCCACTAAAATCACTTCAAGATTTTGATTCTGAATTTTTAACTGACCCTGTAAGTGAATAAGATGACTTATGCAGTTTGGAATGGCATCCGCTTCATTAAGGCAAGGAAGAATGATGGAGACCGTCGTATGATTCATAGGTTAATATCAAAACAATTGGTTTAACTGTCAATACTATTTCTTGAATATTCGAGATATCGCAAACACAATTTCACCTATGAAAATGAAGCTTGAAAATCTTGTTTTAGTTCTTTTAATTTCAGTTTGGGCCTACTTTTCATTTAATTTTAACTCCAATTTACATTTTAAAGTTAGACTCGGCCACGCATTTACAGGCGGCCAAAGCTCTGTTTACTTTTATTGGAGCCACTAGCTTTGCTCTGATCTTTAAAATTCTTCGATCAGATATTCAAGAGACTATTGATTTAAAGGATCTTCCGCCGGCAATCTTTCTGTTTACCTTAGAGCCAACAAACCTAATTAAAATTTAGAAATTGATTCCAATACCCATTAACAAGCTCAATAAAGTTGAATGTTATTTCGTATTCACTTTCAGTGGCACTTTAAGCTGTGCCACATTTTCCATAATCGAAATCACTTGAGACTGATATTTCAAAATATTTTCAGGTGTATCTTCAAAAACCAATTCATCATGCACTTGTAAAAGCATGGGCAGAGGACAGTTTTGATCTAATTCAATCATCGCCTTTTTCACTAGATCTGCCGCCGTTCCCTGAATCGGAGCATTGATTGCAGCTCGCTCACCGAACTTTTTGATCATGCCATTTTTACTCGAAAGTTCATCCAGGTATCTGCGTCGTCCGAACAAGGTCGTCACAAATCCATCCTCGTGAGCTTTTTTAATGGTCTCTTGAATGTAGGTTTGGATGCCTTGAAATTTTTCAAAGTATCGTTTAATAATTCCCTGCGCTTCACTTCGTGAAATCCCCAACTGATCGGCCAGTCCAAAAGCTCCTTGGCCATAGGCAATTCCAAAGTTCACAGCTTTGGCCACTCGTCTGTGCTCTGATGTTACGTCCTTAAGACTGACTCCAAAAACTTCACTGGCTGTGGCAGTATGAATATCCAAATCATCTTTAAAGGCTCGAATCAGTCCTGGATCTTCGGAAATATGAGCAAGAACTCGAAGCTCGATCTGCGAGTAATCGACACTTAATAAAGCTTTACCTTTTTCTGCGATGAAAGCTTCACGCACTCTAGCGCCCCGCTCGGTTCTAATCGGAATGTTTTGTAAATTGGGCTGAGTACTTGAAAGCCTTCCCGTTGTGGTGAGGGCCTGGTTGAAGTGTGTGTGCACTCGGTCTGATTTTGCATCTGCAAGCAGTGGCAGCGCATCCACGTAAGTGGATTTCAACTTAGATAGCTCTCGGAATTCTAAAACATGTTTTGCGATGGGATGATCGAGCTTCTGCAAAACATCAGTGTCAGTTGAATAACCCGTTTTTGTTTTTTTGGCTGCTGGCAATTTTAGTTTTTCAAAAAGAATGACACCCAATTGTTTGGGACTTGCCACATTAAAATGCTCGCCAGCCAAGCTTAAAATTTCTTTTTCTTCTTTTCGAATTTGAATTTCGAGTTCTTCACTGAAGTTTTTTAAAAATGAGATATCAATTTTAATTCCCCGTGTTTCCATGCGAAGCAGAATGGGGGCCACAGGTTCATCTAAAGTTTTTAAGACCTCTAAGCTTTTTGTTTCCTTCAACTTTTCTTCTAAATGACTTTTAAGTTGCACTTGAGCTTGTAAACATTGTTCAGGAGAGGACAACTCAGAAAATTCTGAGCCTAAAAAGTGTTTATAAACATCTGCAAAATCAGAACAATCTTTTGATCTTAAAACGTAAGCAGCAAGCATGGAATCCCAACCCAGCAAAGGATTGAAGGCTTTCAGCTCTCGCCATAAACTTTTCAGATCAAATCCAAACCACTTTAATTTTTTATTTTCAAAAAGAGGATTGAGCTTATCAAGATCACCAAAGACCGCCCAAATTGTTTTTTCATCTGAAAAAAACAAACCTTGGGGTTGTCGCCACAGCCAAATTTTTTCGAGTTCTTGAGCCTGTTTAAGGAAATCTTCCACATCAACAGATTTTATTTCATACAAACTTTTTTCAGAATTGCCTTTCTCAGTAGCAGCCTCAGTGGCTGGACCTTGAGAATCATCCCCTAACAAGCTTTTCTCGAAGCTTTTAAAATTGAGTTCTTGAAGAAGCCCTCGAAGACCCTCTCGTTTGAAACCCTGTAATCGATAGTTTTGAAAGTCTTCACTGATGGGAGCATGCTGATCGATGGTGACTAATTTTTTAGATAAGAAAGCCATGTCCTGGCTGTTTTTTAATTTTTCCTGTGCTCCTGCGGGTTTTACAAGATCTATGTTTTCATAGATCTTTTCTAAAGATCCAAACTGTGAGATTAGTTTTTGTGCTCCTTTGGGTCCAAGACCTGCAACGCCTGGAATATTATCTGAGGTGTCTCCTACGATCGCCAGGTAATCCCGAAATTGCGAAGGCTTCACCCCCCACTTTTCAAAAACACCAAGCTCATCCATTTTGGAATCTTTCATTGTATCAAACATGATGACCCCATTTTGTACGAGCTGTGCAAAATCCTTATCGCCGCTGACGATCACCACTTGGGCTTGGTTTTCCACTCCCACGCGCGTAAGAGTTCCGATCAAATCATCGGCTTCAAATTTATCAACTTCCAAGGTGGGGATCCCTAACAGATCCACAAGTTTTTTCATGTAGGGAATTTGCAAAACCAAATCGTCAGGCATATCAGATCTGTGGGCTTTGTATTCAGGAAAAATTTCTTTTCGAAACGAAGGCTCTTTGCGGTCATAACAAACAACTGCGTATTCAGGTTTTTCAGTTTTTAAAAGTTTGATCAACATCGAGAGCAAACCATAAACAGCGTTCACTGGCTTGCCATCGGGCGTGTTTAAGGGGCGTATGGCGTAAAAGGCGCGGAAGAAAAGAGAGCTTACATCGATCAGATAAATCTTTTTCATGGGCCGAGGGTAGCAGTGATTACCTCAACTTGTTAAGCTCGACCTGTCCTAGATGCTCTTGATCACAAAGGTTTTCCGCAGCCGGAAGACATTGAATTTCGTCACCACAAAGATCAGCCTGATGAGCAATCAATTCTAATTTGTGAACCACATCTGAAGCCGCCGACTGAGAACCAAGCTCAAGAGCTTCCACAAGTTGAGGTTCGCAAGATAATCTTCTTGCCAGATCCGATTGCGTCCAACCAAGTCGAAGCCTGAGAAGTCGAATTTGTTCTTGTTTCCAGTGATGCTTAAGTTCATCCATTTTTAAACCACACCTTTTATAAATAGCTGATTTTTCTGCTACTATCAGCTGTTTCTAGAGTTTCCAGACTAGTCTAATATTTGCTCAATCTCAAGTCCCTGTCCACCTTTCGGCAAAAATGACATGTGGTGTGTTTATTGTGTTGGAAAAACAAAAAGCAGATCATTTTCTTCTACTAAATCCAATCGGTCGAGGGCTTCACGCTCAATAAACGCAGGTTCTTTGGCCTGGGCAACCAGACCCTTTAATCTTACGATATCACTGATGTTTTCAGTCATTTCATAATTCAATCGATCCAGATCCCGATGCAGGGCCCACAGTCGAATTGGGGTTCCATTAAGAGCCAGAGTTAGAACAAAAAAGGCAGCTGAGTAAACAAATATTTGATAAGGATTATCCAATGATTTTCGAAGTTTCAAAGCCCACTTTTTAACAGACAGCATTTCTTAATTTTAAACCATAGCGTTCTGATGAAGAAGTCCTGCTGGACCAGATAATGACTTCCCTGAAACGCGAAACTTTGTCATTATTATTTTTTAGGGCTTCACTGCGTTTTCGTCCAGTTTTTAAAAAGCACCTTTATCCCAGTAGTGAGCAAGACCACCTAAGTCTTCTTCAATTCTAAGCAGTTGGTTGTATTTAGCCGTTCTATCCGTTCGACATAGGCTGCCCGTTTTAATTTGCTGGCAACCCATGGCCACTGCAAGATCTGCGATGGTCGTATCTTCAGTTTCACCACTTCGATGAGACATCACAGTGTTAAATCCAGACCGTTGTGCCAGGCTGACGGCTTCAAACGTTTCAGTCAGAGTTCCGATCTGATTGACCTTCACAAGTAAGGCGTTGGCAGCTTTTCGATCAATGCCTGTTTTTAATCTTTTAGGGTTTGTTACAAATAAATCATCACCGACGATTTGTAATTCAGAACCTAACTTTGAAGTCATTTTAACCCAAGAGTCCCAATCGTCCTCAGCAAAACCATCTTCAATAGAAACGAAAGGATATTTTTCAGACCACTTTTGGTAAACATCGAGCAAGCCTTCTGGTTTTAAATTCTGTTTGTCCCAACGGTAGTGTCCATCTTTGTAAAGTTCAGTAGCTGCCACATCTAAAGCTAAGAACACATTTTGGCCAGGCTCGTAGCCAGCAACAGAGATGGCTTCCATCAGCAAATCTAAAGCTTCCTGGTTATTAGAAAGTTGAGGTGCAAATCCACCCTCGTCACCCACTGCAGTTGAAAGACCTTTTTTGGCTAGAATCTTTTTCAGCGAGTGAAAAATTTCAGCACCTGCTCGCAGAGATTCCCGAAAGGAATTTTGCACAACAGGAACAATCATAAATTCTTGAACGTCTAAACCGTTATTTGCGTGGGCTCCGCCGTTTAGAACATTCATCAAAGGCACTGGTAATTTGCAAGCTTGAGATCCCCCCACGTAACGATAAAGGGGCTGACCTGTTGTTGCAGCTCCTGCTTTTGCAATCGCAAGGGAAACTCCTAAAATCGCGTTCGCACCCAAAACAGATTTATTTTCTGTGCCGTCGATATCCCGCAAGAGCTTGTCGACAAAGACTTGATCCGTGCAATTCACACCCACAATTTCAGGGGCAATTTTTGAATGAACATTTTCAATGGCTTTTAGAACGCCTTTGCCTAAGTATCTTTTGTTGTCTCCGTCCCGAAGTTCACAGGCCTCATGGGCCCCAGTGGAAGCTCCTGAGGGAACAGCTGCTCTTGCAATCACTCCACTTTTAGTTTTCACTTCGACTTCGACTGTGGGATTACCTCGGCTATCTAAAATTTCGCGAGCGATCACTTGAGTCACTTCAGACATTTTTATGCTCCTTGAGTCGGGGGATTGAATTTTACTTCTGGATCTTTATTTTGCGCAGGTGAGTTTTTATGAGGTGCCTGGATTTGCCGAAGGATCTCGACGCTTTCTGCGATGGTTCTTGGGTAGTGGGCCTTCACATAATCCCAATCCATTCTGCGCATGGCTTCTTTAACAGAAGGGCTGGTCTTTGTATCAACTAAAATCATTGTGATCAATTGTTGAGCTCGAACTAAATAATCATGTAGTCTTGCAATGTTTTGACCCAGCTTGTGACCAGGAACCAAAGGATCAGTTGACAAAGTTTCAAAGTGCGGCAACGACGGTGCACGAGACATCAAAGTTTGGGAAGATTGATTAAATAACAAAAGCTCTTCATTTTTTTTCTGAAGCTCTCGGTTTTTTTCCTCTAAATCCCGCTGACTGGTTTGAAGCTCTTCCACCACTTTTTGCAAAAGTTGCGGAGAAATCTGGCGGCCCACATCTTCTTTGAAAAGCTCACTGGTTTTAATCGGCCACTTGAGTTCCAAAGTGATGTCGTTCCACTGGCACTGCCCCAAACCTTGACCCATGTAGGTTGGTAAGGCTTCAAAAGAAGCACGAATGTATTCTGTGATATGAGGATATTGATCGCTTGGCAGAGGCCAATCAAATTTAATTCCGTCTTCATTTCGGATGACATTTTCTAGTGGTGGTTCTGGAGAAACGAAGTAGCTCATGAATCTTTGAGGCTGTACAAAGATTTCTTGGGTTTTTGTCATCATCCGAAGCACGCTATCAAGGACTCCCCAGGAATGAAGCTGGGCTTGTTTATGTCCGACCTTCGTTAAGATTTCGCCGTCAGTGGATTTAAAATGGATCGCAACTTTTTCTAAAAAAAATTCCATCTCGGGGGCTGCGATCCAACCTGAAGGGTCACGCATCAGTTCAAAACGAGAACCCAACACGCTTATCAGAGTGGTAAGATCTGCACCTTGATCATCAAGGTAGGTCAAAACTGAATGAGAGATTTTGGAGCTTAAATACACGTAACACTTATTGAACCAAAACAACTGTTGAGGCAAGGGAACACAGCTAAGATTTGATTTTTACAGCACTGCTAACGCTAGGCGACCTGCTGAAATTTTGAGCGCGGGAAGGGGAGATTGTTATCTTCGATCTCAGACATAAAACTGGGAAGATTTCCAGAGGGCAAAAGTTTGCCGTCCAAAGTTCCATCCGCTTTTCGAATCAGCCTTGAGAGAGCAAACAAAGGAACAACTTGATAAGTCCCATCAGGATTATGGCCTAAAACTTCACTTATAGCTGCGACGCGTCTTGAGCCATCCGAATATCTGGAAATCTGAATAATAATGTCAATGGCAGAGGCCACTTGAGAAATCAAAGCTTTCTCGCTGATCTTAGCGTCCCCCCCTTGAGCGAGTGCCTCAAGTCTGATGATGGCATCTTCGGGCGAATTCGCGTGAACAGTTCCTAAGCAACCTTTATGTCCTGTGTTCATGGCATTAATCAATTCCATGGCCTCAGAGGATCTGACTTCTCCGACAATAATTCGGTCAGGACGCAAACGTAAAGACGACTTCACGAGATCTCGAATACTGACTTCGCCTTTTCCTTGCCCATCGGCCATACGAGTTTCAAAAAAGACCACGTGATCGTAGTCCACTTTAATTTCGTTAGAATCTTCGATCACAATAATTCTTTGGCCTTTCGGAATTCGTGAACATAAAAGTGAAAGCAATGTGGTTTTTCCAGAACCCGTGCCACCGCTGACGATGACATTTTTTCCAAGGAACATACAAATATCCATGAACCTTGCGGCCTCTTCGGACATGGTACCCATGCGAATGTAATCTGCTAAAGTCACTTTGCTTTGAGTAAATTTACGAATGCTGAGAGTTGTGCCTTTTAATGAGCACGGAGGAATGACTGCCGCAATTCGTGAGCCATCAGGAAGTCTTGCATCCAGCCTGGGCTCCTCGTTATTAATTCTTCGGCCCACACTTTGTGCAATGGAATTCACAGCAGCTCGCAGAGCGTCTTCATCATTAAAGCGAAGAGCGGTTTTCTCTAATTTCCCTTTTCGTTCAATGAAAATTTCAGAGTGACCATTGATTAAAATTTCAGAAACCGTGTCATCTTCGAGAAGTGTGACAATCGGTCCTAAGTTTTGTCTGATCGCATCTCTGAAAGCTGATTGTCCCGACATTTGTTGACCTCAAATTATTTGTTAGAGGCCGGCGTTCGGGTCCTGGTAGGATCTACAACAATCATTCGACCTCGAAAAGAAGTTTCGGGGCTATGGAAGACAAACTCACCTGATTTCTCGGGTTTAATTTCAAAGGTTTTTCTTATAGCATAGGGGGTTGAGTGATTTTCTGAAAAATCATCCAAAATAAAACTGACGTTTCTTTTTTGTTCGTTGATGTTGATTAAGTGCACTCGGTAATTTTGCCCTTTACGAAGATGCACTCGCTCGGGCACAAAACCGTTTTCTGTGTTCATGATCACCACATCTTGAATGGGCAATGCGGGCTCAATGATTTTTTGTAAACTTAAAATTGAATCTGTCACATCCACACTGGCAGGCTCACGCTTGCGATCTTCGATGCGATCAAAATCCACCTGACGTCTAGACATATCCACTTCCCACGCTTGGGCTGAGAAAGTCATGAGAACTAAAAATAAAAAACTAGTGAAGAGTTTTGCGGTCTTGAAATTCACAAAGTTCACGTGCTACCTCCAGTGCCACAAAATGGATGGATTTAGAATCCATATGTTTTAAAATTTCGATCATTCGATTTAAATCTTCTCCGCAAGAGTTAATGACGTTGCAAGCTGAGTGCAATCTTTGCGGTTCATTTTTCATCTCACCGTTCATCACTTCCCAATCCATTTTTAATACGGGATCAATGGCTCCGACAGTGAAAAGGGCGTCAAAAACAAGCTGTAAATTTCCTTGTAAATACATAAATTGTAAATCCTCCTGATGTCTTATTGAACGCATCGGACGATTTACAATTTGGCTTGAGTCGAATTGAGACAGCTTACAAAAACCAGGTCTTTGGTCAATGGCCTGGTCACATCGGACTGAACTAGGGCCTAGTCCTTCTTTTCTTCTGCGGTGAGCTTCACTTCTTTATTTTTAAGTTCATCTAAAATCAACGAGGCCACTTCTGATGGTGATTTCTTTTCTTGGAAACCGCGATTGAGGAGATCATTGGTCGCAGCTTTGGTGATAGAGATCTTTGCCTTTTCTATTTTCTTTAAAATTTTCTTCTCGAAAGTATCTCCAGGTTTTAAAACGGGCTTTATGTCAGCC
>Ga0164292_10000820_pt1 | contig 24700 bp, 19 predicted proteins | sample GEODES117metaG_FD_111486 | JGI IMG/M metagenome (GOLD analysis project Ga0164292, IMG submission 111486) | Eutrophic lake water microbial communities from Lake Mendota, Wisconsin, USA - GEODES117 metaG | ecosystem: Environmental > Aquatic > Freshwater > Lake | place: USA: Lake Mendota...
CAAGAGCTTGGCACCGTGTTTGATGATGCCGCCAAATTCTTGACTGGTGCCGGGCATGAAGCCTGGGACATCCACAAAGGTGATGACTGGGATGTTGTAGGCGTCGCAAAAGCGCACAAAGCGTGCAGCCTTGATGCTGCTCTTGATGTCCAAACAACCGGCCAAAACCAAAGGTTGGTTGGCCACGATGCCCACCGTTTGACCCGCCATGCGGGCGAACCCAATCAGGATATTTTTCGCATATTCGGGTTGCAATTCAAAGAAGTCGCCGTCGTCCACTGTTTTGACAATCAACTCTTTCATGTCATAGGGCATGTTCGGGTTGTCGGGCACCAGGGTGTCCAAGCTGGTGTCCATGCGGTCGGTGGGGTCGCCACTGGGACGCACGGGTGGTTTTTCGCGGTTGTTCAACGGCAGGTAGTTGTACAAACGGCGCAGCATGAGCAAGGCTTCGACGTCGTTGTTGAAGGCCAGATCGGCCACGCCACTTTTGGTGGTGTGGGTGATGGCACCACCCAACTCTTCAGCACTCACCTCTTCGTGCGTGACCGTTTTCACCACATCGGGGCCGGTCACGAACATGTAAGAGCTGTCTTTCACCATGAAGATGAAGTCGGTGAGTGCAGGAGAATAGACCGCACCACCAGCAGAGGGCCCCATGATCATGCTGATTTGGGGAATCACACCGCTAGCCAAGACATTGCGCTGGAAGACTTCGGCATAGCCCCCCAATGAAGCCACGCCTTCTTGAATCCGCGCACCACCCGAGTCGTTCAAACCAATAACGGGTGCGCCCACCTTCATGGCTTGGTCCATGATTTTGCAAATTTTTTCGGCGTGTGTTTCAGACAATGCACCGCCATACACCGTGAAGTCTTGGCTGAAGACAAACACCAAACGGCCATTGATCATGCCGTAACCGGTGACGACACCGTCACCTGGAATTTTGCTGTCTTGCATGCCAAAGTCGGTGCAACGGTGCTCGACAAACATGTCCCATTCTTCAAACGTGCCTTCGTCGAGCAACACTTCCAAGCGTTCGCGCGCCGTCAGTTTGCCTTTGGCGTGTTGAGCGGCGATGCGTTTTTCGCCACCGCCCAAACGCGCCGCTGCGCGTTTTTTCTCGAGTTGTTGAATGATTTCTTGCATGTGGATCGCCTCTTCTTCCTAATTAGTCGGGGTGTTCATTGGCTGGCAGATGGGTACCAAGCAGCCAACAATTGACGGGCTGCGGTGGAAGCCGCGACTTTGCCGGCCAGCACGTCAGCTTTCAATCCGGGCATCATCCGCGAGACCTCGGTGTTTGCTTGAAACGCTTGCTTCAAACCTGCATCAATGCGGTCGTTCATCCAACTGAGGGACTGTGCTTGCCTGCGGCTCACCCATTGACCATCGGCCAATTGCAATTGTTTGAAGGACAACACCTGGGTCCAAAATGCTTGCAAGCCTTCGCCTTTCAAAGCACTTGAATTTAAAACGTCTGGGGTCCAATGGGCGGGCTGTTTGTCGCTGGGGTGACCGTGTCCCCCGTGGAGCAACTGCATGGCACTGCGAATGAAAGCTTGAGCGCGGCTGGCAGCCTCGGGGTCTAAATCGGCTTTGTTGATCAAGACCAAATCAGCCAACTCCATCACGCCTTTTTTGATCGCCTGTAGATCATCGCCCGCATTGGGCAACTGCATCAAGACAAACATGTCGGTCATGTTGGCGACAGCGGTCTCACTTTGCCCCACACCCACGGTTTCGACGATCACAATGTCGTAGCCTGCGGCTTCAAGGACCAACATGCACTCTCTGGTTTTTTCAGCCACACCGCCCAAAGTGCCACTGCTGGGACTGGGGCGAATGAAAGCGTTCGGATGCACCGACAACTGTTCCATGCGGGTTTTGTCGCCCAAGATGGAGCCCCCTGAAATGCTGGAGGATGGATCGATGGCCAACACCGCCACCTTGTGGCCTTGCGCGATCAGCATCAACCCCAAGGCTTCAATCAAGGTGCTTTTTCCCACACCGGGCACACCGCTCAAGCCAATCCGAAACGAGTTCCCCGTGTGTGGCAACAAACTGGTGAGCAGTTCATCCGCTTGCAAGCGGTGGTCGGGTCGGGTGGATTCGAGCAGTGTGATGGCTTTGGCCATGGCACGCCGCTGGTCCATCCCAACACCTTGCAAGATGCTGTTGATCAATGTCGAGGTGTCACCCATGCGCTGCAATCGCTTCAGGGCTTTTGGCCCATGGCGGCTTGAATATGCTGCAACACATCGTTGGCGCTGACAGGAATGGGTGTACCGGGGCCATAAATGCCTTTGACACCGGCTTGGTAAAGAAAGTCGTAGTCTTGGCGTGGAATGACGCCACCCACAAACACGATGATGCCATCACCACCTTGCTTTTTCAGTTCGTTGATGATGGCCGGCACCAAGGTTTTGTGACCCGCTGCCAAGGTGGACACCCCAACAGCATGCACATCGTTTTCAATGGCTTGGCGGGCACATTCTTCAGGCGATTGAAACAGCGGCCCCATGTCCACATCAAAGCCCAGGTCGGCAAACGCCGTGGCAACCACTTTGGCACCCCGGTCGTGGCCGTCTTGACCCAATTTGGAAATCATGACGCGTGGACGGCGGCCATGGGATTGGGCAAATGCCGCAATGTCTGATTTCAATTGATCCCAATAAGCCATGGTGTCTCCTTCGTGGCCTTGGTCATAGGCCGCGGCATAGACGCCGCTCACCTTTTGGGTGTCCGCACGATGGCGACCAAAGACCTTTTCCAGCGCGTCGCTCACCTCGCCTACCGTGGCCCGCAAGCGCACAGCATCAATCGACAAAGCCAGCAAATTGCCAGTGTTGTTTTGAGCAGCCGTGGTGAGCGCTTCCAGCGCTTTTTGGACGGCTGCATTGTCACGCTTGGCCTTGATGGATTGCAAGCGAGCAATTTGCGCGTCCCGCACTTTCACGTTGTCGATGTCACGCACTTCCACGGCGTCTTGCGTGGCCAATTTGTATTTGTTGACACCCACAATGACATCTTGGCCAGAGTCGATGCGGGCTTGCTTGTCAGCCGCTGCAGCTTCAATTTTCAGCTTGGCCCAACCCGACCCCACGGCTTTGGTCATGCCACCCATGGCCTGCACTTCTTCAATGATCTTCCATGCCTCATCGGCCATGTCTTGGGTCAGCTTTTCCATCATGTAGCTGCCCGCCCAAGGGTCAATGACATTCGGGATATGCGTTTCTTCTTGGATGATGAGTTGTGTGTTGCGGGCAATGCGCGACGAAAACTCGGTGGGCAAGGCAATCGCCTCATCAAAGCTGTTGGTGTGCAAGCTTTGGGTGCCACCAAACACCGCGGCCATGGCTTCGATGGTGGTGCGCACGATGTTGTTGTAGGGGTCTTGCTCGGTGAGTGACCAGCCGGAAGTTTGGCAATGCGTTCGCAGCATCAGGCTCTTGGGGTTTTTGGCACCGACATCTTGCATGATGCGACACCAGAGCAATCGCGCAGCGCGCATCTTGGCAATTTCCAGATAGAAATTCATGCCAATGGCCCAGAAGAAGGACAGCCGGCCAGCAAATGCATCGACATCCATACCTGAGGCGATGGCAGTCTTGACATACGCTTGGCCATCGGCCAAGGTCAGGGCCAATTCCAAGGCTTGGTTGGCCCCAGCCTCTTGCATGTGGTAACCACTGATGCTGATGGAGTTGAACTTGGGCATGTGCTGCGCGGTGTAGGCGATGATGTCACCAATGATGCGCATGCTGGGCTCGGGTGGGTAGATGTAGGTGTTGCGCACCATGAACTCTTTCAGAATATCGTTCTGAATCGTTCCGCTCAATTGGTCTTGCGACACGCCTTGTTCTTCGGCAGCCACCACATAGCCGGCCAACACTGGCAACACGGCACCGTTCATCGTCATCGAGACGGAGACTTTGTCCAACGGAATCTGGTCAAACAAAATCTTCATGTCTTCCACGGAATCGATGGCCACACCGGCTTTGCCCACGTCTCCTGTCACGCGTGGATGGTCGGAGTCGTAGCCACGGTGGGTGGCCAAGTCGAAAGCAACCGACACGCCTTGTCCACCTGCTGCCAAGGCTTTTCGATAAAACGCGTTCGACTCTTCTGCCGTAGAGAAACCGGCGTACTGTCGAATCGTCCAGGGACGCACGGCATACATGGTGGCTTGCGGGCCGCGCAAATAAGGGGCAAAACCTGGCAACGTGTCCGTGTGCGCCAAGCCCTTCAGGTCTTGTGCGGTGTACAACGGCTTGACGGTGATGCCGTCGGGGGTGAGCCAATTCAAACGGTTGAGGTTGCCGTCCGGCGCAGATTTGGCGGCGGCCTTTTCCCAATCAGCGATGGCATAAGTTTGAAATGGATTTTTAGAAGCACTCATGGTCACTCAAGCTTTAACACAATCTGCAAAATAATGGGTCACACCCAAGCTGTCTTTTTCTTCCACCAAGCCATGGATGTCGGTTTCAAAGCCAGGGCATTTCAAATTGAATTCACGGGCGAATTTCAGATAGTCGATGATGGTTTTGTTGAAGACTTCACCAGGAATCAACAACGGGATGCCGGGTGGGTAAGGTGTCACCAAGCTGGTGGTGATGCGACCTTCCAAATCATCAATGGCCACGCGCTCGGTATTGCGATGCGCAATTTGCGCATAGGCATCACTGGGCTTCATGGCGGGCGTCAAATCACTCAGGTACATCTCGGTTGTCAATCGCGCAATGTCGTACTTGGCATAAAGCGTGTGAATGTGGTGACACAAGTCACGCAAGCCCATGCGTTCATAAATGGGCATTTTTTGACAAAACTCGGGCAAGATGCGCCACAACGGTTGGTTGCGGTCATAGTCGTCTTTGAACTGCTGCAAGGCGGTCAACAACGAGTTCCAGCGGCCCTTGGTGATGCCGATGGTGAACATGATGAAGAAACTGTAGAGGCCGGTTTTTTCCACAATCACGCCGTGCTCGGCCAAGAATTTGGTCACGATGCTCGCAGGTATGCCCACGGTGTCGAACTTGCCATCCAAATTCAAACCTGGTGTCACGATGGTGGCCTTGATCGGGTCCAGCATGTTGAAGTCGTCGGCCATGTCGCCAAAGCCGTGCCAATTGGGCGCACTGTTTTTTGTGCTGCGGCCTTTTTTCTCGGCCTTGATGATCCAATCTTCTGCTAGACCAACGCCGTCATCCACCAGCGTGTCTGGACCCCAGACCTTGAACCACCAGTCTTTGCCGTATTCCTCGTCCACCTTGCGCATGGCACGTCGAAAATCCAGGGCTTCGGCAATGCTTTCTTCCACCAAGGCCGTGCCACCCGGAGGTTCCATCATGGCGGCTGCCACATCGCAACTTGCAATGATGCTGTACTGAGGGCTGGTGCTGGTGTGCATCAGGTAGGCCTCGTTGAACAAATGCCGGTCGAGTTGATGACGTTGCGAGTCTTGCACCAACACGTGACTGGCCTGGCTGATACCGGCCAACAACTTGTGAATCGATTGGGTGGAATACACCATGGACTCCACCGGACGCATACGCTTTTTGCCCATGGCATGGTAGGTGCCATAAAACGGATGGAAGGCCGCATGGGGCAACCAAGCTTCATCAAAATGCAAGTTGGGGATGTAGCCATCCAGCATCTTTTTGATGGTCTCGGTGTTGTACAGAACGCCGTCATAGGTCGACTGGGTCAAGGTCATGACCTTGGGTTTGACAGTCTTGCTATCTACGTTTTTGAGCAATGGATTGGCCTTGATTTTCTTTTTGATGGCTTCCGGTTCAAATTCGCTTTTGGGGATAGGTCCAATGATGCCGAAATGGTTGCGCGTGGGCTTCATGAACACTGGTACGGCACCTGTCATGATGATGGCATGCAGCACGGATTTGTGGCAATTGCGGTCCACCACCACCACGTCCCCAGGGGCCACCGTGTGGTGCCAAACTATTTTGTTGGAGGTGCTCGTGCCATTGGTGACAAAAAAGCAATGATCTGCATTGAAAATACGCGCTGCATTGCGCTCACTCTGGCCAATTGCACCATCATGGTCGAGCAACTGTCCCAATTCTTCAACCGCATTGCACACGTCGGCACGCAGCATGTTTTCACCAAAAAACTGATGAAACATTTGCCCCACAGGACTCTTCAAAAACGCAACGCCACCCGAATGACCAGGGCAGTGCCAAGAGTAGGAACCATCTTCAGCGTAGTCAAGCAGCGCTTTGAAAAAAGGTGGTTGCAAACCTTCCAGATAACTTTTGGCTTCTCGAATGATGTGGCGCGCCACAAATTCGGGGGTGTCTTCAAACATGTGAATAAAGCCGTGCAACTCTCTGAGAATATCGTTCGGCAAATGCCGGGATGTTTTGGTTTCCCCGTACACATAAATTGGGACATCTGAATTTTTACGGCGCACTTCCTCGATGAAGCTGCGCAAATTGACCACGGCAGGGTCTAAATCGGGGCTTGGTGTGAATTCTTCATCGTCAATTGACAAGATGAACGCACTGGCGCGGGATTGTTGTTGGGCAAATTGACTCAGGTCACCATAGCTGGTCACACCCATCACTTCGTAACCTTCCCCTTCGATGGCTTGTGCGAGTGCACGAATGCCCAATCCAGAGGTGTTCTCTGATCGGAAATCTTCGTCAATGATGACGATGGGGAAACGAAATTTCATCAGCAGCTCCAGGCTTGATTCACACAGAAAGTGGCAAGCCTTCAAGTGTACCCGCCGAGGGCACTGCTACAATGAGCAGCTTAGGAGAGGTGGATGAGCGGTTTAAGTCGCACGCCTGGAAAGCGTGTGTGGGTTTATCCCCACCGCGGGTTCGAATCCCGCCCTCTCCGCCAAGCCATCTCCTCCTTCACAAACCCCTGCTCGCAGGGGTTTGTTGTTTCAATTACTTCTTATCGCCATCCGATTTAAAAACACCTGTCACAGTTTCAGACACGGAATCAAACGCAGATGTCAAAGTTGAGCAACCAGACAAGCTCAAAGCTGTTAAGACGACAAAAGTCATGGAAAGTGATCTGAATACTTGTGACATGGGAATCCTTGTGGCAGAGTTGAATGAATCGCATGCATCTTAGAACAAAGATGGTCGCAAACTGAGAACACTTTAGGATGTTTTTTAGTTGGCGTATTTAGCCATGAGTTCTCTTTGTGCGCTCAATGCACGTTGATTTTTCACAGGACCGACTCGCTCATAGACCCCTTGCTGATTCAAGTTCCAAGCATCGGCGGTGTCGTGCAAATAGGCGACCAAGCATTCATCAATGATGCGCTGCCTGAGGTCCTTGTCCAATATCGGCCAAGCCAATTCAATTCGTCGCAGCATGTTGCGATTCATCCAGTCAGCACTAGACAAATACAAGCTTTCATTGTTCGACGTCCGAAAGTAGAAAACGCGGGTGTGCTCTAAAAAACGCCCAATGATGGAACGCACCCGAATACGGTCGGTAAAGTCAGGCTGCTGCGCTGGCAATATGCAAGCCCCGCGCACGATCAAATCAATTTCAACACCAGATTGCCCAGCGATGACCAGTGCATCAGCCAGGCGAACATCGGTCAAGGAATTCATTTTCAAGATGATTCGTCCTGGAACACCTTGGATCGCTGCTTTGGCGACCTGATCAATCTTCGAGAGAAGTTGATCTTGCAACTGGAAAGGGGCGACCCAAAGATGGTTCAGCTTGGACAATCGTGACTGGCTGGCCAACTGAGAAAAGACCTGCTCCATATCGGCGGTGAACTGCGGATTGGATGTCAAATAACTTAAATCCGTGTAAAGACGCGCGGTTCTGGCGTTGTAATTGCCTGTGGACAAATGTCCGTAGCGAATCAGTTTTTTCCCCTCGCGGCGTGTGATCAAAAGCATCTTGGCATGGGTTTTCAAACCTACAACGCCATAAACCACTTGGGCACCGACCGACTCCAAACGCTCAGCCCAATTGATGTTGGCCTCTTCATCAAATCGGGCCTTGATTTCCACCACCGCCGTCACCTCTTTGCCCAAACGAACTGCATCGCGCAACAGTTCCATCAATTCAGAGTCATTGCCGGTTCGGTAAATGGTTTGCTTGATGGCCAACACGCTTGGATCATGAACAGCTTCGCGCAAAAAATCCAAAACGCCAAGAAAGCTCTCAAAGGGTTGGTGTATCAAAACATCTTTTGTTCGCAACTGCTTGAAAATGGATACGCCCTCTTTCAGCTGGCGAGGGTAACAAGCAGTATGGGCCGGGAACAATAAACTGGGGCTCTCCATCAGATCAATCATTTGATTCAACCGCACCAAATTAACCGGGCCATTCACGCGGTAAAGCGCTTCTGATGGCAATTGAAACTGACCCAATAAAAAATTCGCCAGGTATTCGGAACAAACCGAGGCGACTTCTAAACGAACAGGTCTGCCAAATTGACGATGTTCAAGTCCTTGTCGCAGGGCAGTACGCAGATTTTTGACATCCTCTTCATCGACCAACAAGTCGGAGTCGCGGGTAACTCGAAATTGTGAAAATTCACCAACCAAACGATCAGGAAACAAATCGCTGACGTGAGAGCGAATGACACTTGACAAGGCCACAAATTGAACGCCTCGACCATCGGATAATTTATTGGGAAGGCGAATGATGCGGGGCAACGCCCTTGGCACTTTCACGATGGCAATTTCGTTTTGTCGACCAAATGCATCTTTACCCGCTAGTCGCACAATAAAGTTCAAGGATTTGTTGGCAACCACTGGGAAGGGATGAGACGGATCCAACACCACAGGTGTCAGCAATGGCTTGACCTCACGTTCAAAATACTGCCGGACCCAATGGTGCTGAGCAGGATTGCGGTCTTCATGGGTGATCAACTGAATACCTTGCTGGTTGAAGGATGGGATCAATTCTTCATTGAAAACCCGGTATTGTTCGTTGACCAATCGGTGCACCACTTCAGACACTTGTCTGTAACTGATTTCAGAATAGGGTGATTTCAGGCTCTTGCTGTCTTTTTCATAAAGATGAAGTGCCACACGCACTTCAAAGAACTCATCCAGATTGGAAGACACGATGCACAAATAACGCAATCTTTCCAGGAGAGGAACATCTGTTCGTTTGGCCCAGTCCAATACACGCGCATTGAATGCAAGAACACTTTCGTCCCTGTCAATGAAGGATGACATCCATTTCGAAGTTTTGGAATCAAGCAAGGACATCGGCTAATGCCTTTGCATGTGTTTCTGCGGTGGATAAGTCGATGGCTTCCACCATGATCCGAAGAACTGGCTCGGTACCACTGGGACGAATCAAGACGCGTCCATCACGCCCTAATTCATTCTCGGTGGCCTTGACGGCTGCTTGAAAATGTTGGTGTTCGCGCCAATTGAAATTCGGCGATAAACGCACATTCAACAGGCATTGAGGTAACAGCTGAATATCAGCCAACAAAGCCGCCAAAGTGGACTTGGCCCGCAAACAGGACTGCACCACCTGCAAAGCACTGATCAAGCCATCGCCCGTGGAATGCTTGTCCAACACCAGCAGATGACCTGAACCCTCCCCACCCAAAACCAGTTCATTCTCAACCAAAGTCTCAAGCACATATCGGTCCCCAACCTTGGCTCGGTGAAGCTTGATGCCTTGCTTGTTCAATGCCAACTCGACCCCTTGGTTGGTCATGAGGGTGCCCACGACAGCCGTGATTTTTTCGCCCGACCGAAGTCTGTCCATGGCCAGCAAGTAAAGCAATTCATCGCCATTGAACAATCGTCCACTGCCATCAACCATGATCAATCGATCAGCATCCCCATCCAGCGCCACGCCAAACTGAGCACCAGATTCAAGAACAGCACGCTGCAATGCCTGCGGATGAGTCGCGCCCACCTCTGAATTGATGTTGATCCCATCAGGAGAACACCCGATCGACACCACCTCTGCACCCAATTCAGCAAACAACTTGGGCGCGATCAAATAAGCAGCGCCATGGGCGGCATCCACCACAATTTTTTGTCCCTTGAGCGTCAATTCGGCATTGAATGAGCTTTTACAAAACTCAATATAGCGACCGGCAGCATCATCCAAACGCTTGGCTTTACCCAAAGATTTGGAATCCACCCAGACCGGTTCTTGTGCCAATTTGGCTTCAACAGCCAACTCCCAGGCATCGTCTAATTTGGTACCGGCTGCACTGAAAAATTTAATGCCATTATCGTCAAAGGGGTTGTGACTGGCACTGATGACAACACCCAAGTTGGCGCGAAGAGCACGGGTCAGGTAAGCAACCGCTGGCGTGGGCAATGGGCCCAGCAGAATCACATCCACACCCGCAGAATTAAAACCAGCTTCAAGTGCAGATTCGAGCATGTAGCCAGAAATACGGGTATCTTTGCCGATCAGAACTCGTGGACGTGGATCGTCTTGTTTGAGTTGATGACCGACGGCATTGGCCAAGCGAAGCATGAAATCTGGCGTGATGGGTGGCTGCCCCACTGTGCCGCGAATTCCATCGGTACCAAAGTATGTTCTTGTCATAAGCGCCATCTTCTTTTATAAGTTGATTTTATAGACGCTTGGCCGCAGACCAGACAGCCAAAGCAGATACGGTGGCGGCAACATCATGAACCCTGACGACCGCGGCCCCACGCTCTACCGCTAAAACGGCTGCCGCGACACTGGGCACCATGCGGTCGTGGACGCCCAAGCCCGTCACAGCCCCCAGGGAAGACTTGCGTGACCAACCCACCATCAAGGGAGCTGGCAAGTCATGAAATCGATCTTGCAGGGCCAGCAACTGGAAATTTTGCTCGACTGTTTTACCAAAGCCAATACCCGGATCGAACATGAGGCGCTGCTTGTCGATGCCAGCGGCATCTGTTCGCTGAAATTGCGCCCGGAAAAAGTCATGAACCAAATGAACTACATCGCCTTGCATGGGGCTGACTTGCATGGTCTGCGGCTCGCCATGCATGTGCATCAGGCAAATGCCGCATTTGTAGGCGGCTACCACGGACAAGGCATCAGCTTGTTGCAAGGCCCAGATGTCATTGATGATGTCCACACCCATGTCCAAAGCGCGTCGCATGGTGACGGGATGATAGGTGTCGACTGAAACCGGCGACTTCCAAGTCAGCAATTCACGAAGCACTGGTTCAAGTCTGACCCACTCTTGTTCAGCTGTCAAAGGGGTGGCGCCCGGTCTGGTGGACTCGGCTCCGAGGTCCAAAATATCGGCCCCGTCTTGCTTGAGTTGCTCGGCCTCTTGAATCGCCTGAGAAGCCAATTGAGGGGCTGGAAATGCGGAAAAAGAATCCGGCGTGATGTTCACAATGCCCATCACCAAAGGGCGGTGAAAGCTTAAATCAAATCGGGTGGTCTGCCAGAAATCAAAATGGGGCCGAAGCCCCAAGTTGAGTTTGAAACCAACATCCTTCATGCCGTGGTGGGCGATGGATTGGGTTGTACAGACGGTGAACCGCCACTGCCATCACCGGATGAAGGTGAGCGTGGAACCCAATCTTTGGGTGGCCGGGGTGGGCGACCGGCCATGATGTCATCGAGTTGATCACTGTCGATGGTTTCCCATTCCAACAAAGCATGGGCCATGGCGTGCATCTGCTCAGTGTGTTCTTCAATCAGACGGCGGGCCAAGTTGTATTGGCCATCGATGATGTTGCGCACTTCGTCGTCGACCTTCTTCATGGTCGATTCACTCATGTTGGTGGTTTTGGTGACCGATCTACCCAAGAACACTTCGCCTTCGTTTTCGGCATAGACCATAGGTCCCAGGGCTTCTGACATGCCATAGCGCATGACCATGTCGCGGGCGATTTGTGTGGCGCGTTCAAAGTCATTGGAAGCACCGGTGGTCATTTGGTTCATGAACACTTCTTCGGCGATACGGCCACCAAACAACATGCTGATTTGGTTCAACATGTAAACGCGGTCATAACTGTAGCGATCCGCCTCGGGCAAACTCATGGTGACACCGAGTGCCCGGCCGCGCGGAATGATGGTGACTTTGTGGACCGGGTCGCATTTGGGCAGCAACTTGCCAATCAAGGCGTGTCCAGACTCGTGGTAGGCCGTGTTGCGGCGCTCTTCCTCGGGCATCACCATGCTGCGCCGCTCAGGGCCCATCAAGATTTTGTCCTTGGCTTTTTCAAAGTCCACCATTTCAACCACGCGGGCATTGCGACGTGCGGCCATCAAGGCGGCTTCATTGGTTAGATTGGCCAAATCAGCACCACTCATGCCGGGGGTGCCACGTGCAATCACGCCAGGAGACACGTCTTGTCCCACAGGGATTTTGCGCATATGGACGTTCAGAATTTGCTCACGGCCCCGAATATCAGGCAAGGTCACATAGACCTGGCGGTCAAAACGACCGGGTCTCAACAAGGCGGCATCCAAGATGTCGGGTCGGTTGGTGGCAGCTACCACGATCACACCCAAGTTGGTTTCAAAACCATCCATCTCCACCAACATTTGGTTGAGGGTTTGTTCGCGTTCATCATTGCCACCGCCCAAACCTGCACCACGCTGGCGACCGACCGCATCAATCTCGTCAATGAAGATGATGCAAGGCGCGTTTTTCTTGGCGTTTTCAAACATGTCGCGCACACGTGCGGCACCCACACCCACAAACATCTCCACAAAGTCAGAGCCAGAGATGCTGAAGAACGGCACCTTGGCTTCACCGGCAATGCCTTTGGCCAACAAAGTTTTGCCGGTTCCAGGAGGACCAACCAGCAACAAACCGCGGGGAATGCGTCCACCTAGTTTTTGAAATTTTTGCGGGTCTTTTAGGAAGTCGACAACCTCTTTGACTTCTTCTTTGGCTTCATCGCATCCGGCGACATCGGCGAAGGTGACTGTGTTGTTGTTTTCGTCCAGCATGCGGGCTTTGCTTTTGCCAAAGCTGAAGGCGCCGCCTTTGCCGCCACCTTGCATTTGCCGCATGAAATAAACCCACACGCCAATCAGCAGCAGCATGGGACCCCAACTGACCAACAAGGTCATGAGCAACGAGCCTTCTTCACGGGGCTTGACATCGAACTTGACGTTGTTGGCGATCAAGTCACCGACCAAGCCGCGGTCGAGGTAAGTGGCAGTGGTGCGCACTTTGCGGTCATCGGTGGTGGTGGCAACAATTTCAGTGCCACCTTGCCCCTCTTGAATGGTGGCGGATTTGATGCGCTTGCCACGAACCTCCTCTAAGAAATCGGAGTAAGCCAAGTAGCCATTGCCGATCTGACCACGCGTGTCAAATTGCTTGAACACAGTAAATAGCACTAAGGCAATCACCAACCAAACGGCCAATTTAGAAAACCAGGGGTTGTTCAATCTGAACTCCAGTCAAAGCAGGCTTGAGCGAGATGCTCAAGTGTTAAGTTGTGACCATTTTAGGCTTTTCAAGCCAGCAAACCCAAGCCTTGAATAAGAGTGGTTTTTGGGCAACCAGCCCAACCAAGACCTTTGAAAAGAAAGACAAACAAGAGTCACATAATGCATGCATTTCCTACTTTTTGAATACAAATAAACTAAATTCAAATCGGCTTCAAGCCCAAGCCCACCAAAAAATTTTCTGCTGATTTATCCCTGCTGGCTTTAGGTTTAAAGGGCTTGACCACTTTGAACGTGTCAAGCATCAACTTCACCACGTCGTTGTAAGCCCCGCCGTGAAACACCTTGACCACCAAAGCACCATCTTGATTCAAGTGATCTTGGCAAAAAGCAACTGCCAACTCGACCAAGTGTGCGATTCGGGCCGCATCGGCTGAAGCAATGCCCGATAAATTGGGTGCCATGTCAGACACCACCACATCCACGGCTTTGCCATTCAAGTGAGCAACCAACTGGGCCAAGACGGCTTCATCGCGAAAGTCGCCTTGCACAAAGTGGACCCCATCAACGGGCTCCATGGGCAACAGGTCCAATGCAACCAAGGTGGCATCTACCGCGCCTGAAGCCGCTCCTGCAGGTGCCATGCGGCGGCGCAAATACTGACTCCACGCCCCTGGGGCGCTGCCCAAATCAACCACCACCATACCGGGTTTGAACAGCCCCAAACTCTCGTCAATCTCTTTCAACTTGTATGCCGCCCTGGCACGGTATCCCTCTCGCTGAGCCAACTTGACATACGGGTCATTGACATGGTCGTTCAACCATGACTTGTTGACTTTTTTGCTTTGCGTTTTGACTTTCAATTCATGACCCTCTGTCTCGGCTGATAATACCGACATGTCTGCTATCCAACTCACTCCCACCGAACGCAAAGCCCATCGCGCACTGGCCCATCATTTAGACCCCGTCGTGATGATTGGCAATGATGGCCTCACCGCTGCGGTGGTCAAAGAAACCGACTTGGCTTTGAACGCCCATGGCCTGATCAAAATTCGCGTGTTGGGGGACGACCGCCAGACCCGCGAAGTGATTTTCCAAGCCCTCGCTGATCAATTGAACGCGGCACCGATTCAGCACATCGGCAAGTTGTTGGTGCTGTGGCGTCCACAGCCGGAAAAAGCGAAAAAAATTGATGAAGACCGCAAACCAGGTCCGCGCGAATTCAAGGTTTTGAAATACAGCAGCCGTGGTGGCCAACGGCCCGAAATGAAGCGGGTGAAAGTTTTGGGCAACCAACGCTTGGCGGCCGGGGGTCAAATTAAACGAGCCAAACCCAAACAAAAATCTGTCAAGAAATCGGCGCAGGGTTGATCTTTCAGAGGTAAGACACCTTGAGGATTTCGTAGGTTTTCACGCCACCGGGCGCTTCCACACTGGCCACATCCCCCTCTTCTTTGCCAATCAAAGCGCGGGCAATCGGGCTGCTGATGTTGATCAGGCCCAGTTTCAAATCCGCCTCATCTTCCCCCACGATTTGGTATTTAAAGGCGTCACCTGAAGCTTCATCTTCAAGCTCGACGGTGGCGCCAAACACCACGCGACCACCCGCATCCAAGGTTGCAGGATCAATGATTTGGGACATCGACAATTTGCTCTCGATTTCTTGAATGCGACCTTCAATGAAGCCTTGGCGGTCTTTGGCCGCGTCGTATTCGGCGTTTTCGCTCAAGTCACCTTGTGCCCTGGCCTCTGCGATGGCATTGATCACCCAGGGGCGATCCACAGTTTTCAAAGTGTGCAGTTCTTGTTTTAATTTTTCTGCACCTTTTAGGGTGATGGGGATGGTCGCCATGTGTGTTGATCCTTGTAAACCTCAAGCCAACAGCTGCAGGTGCAACTCTTGAACCGAGTAAACATCGAGGTTGTCGAGGTATTTCATGCCTTCAACGGCAGCTTCGGCACCGGCGATGGTCGTGAATGTGGTGACACGTGCCATGAGTGAAGATGTGCGAATTTGGCGTGAATCGGCAATCGCATTGCGACGCTCTTCCACCGTGTTGATGACCAAGGCAATTTCATTGTTCTTGATCATGTCCACCACATGCGGGCGGCCTTCCGTCACTTTATTCACTGCAGTCACGGGTAAGCCAGCCTCTTTGATGGCTGCCGCAGTGCCTTTGGTCGCAATCAATTCGAATCCGCAAGAAATCAACCCACGTGCGACTTCAATAGCCCGAGGCTTGTCATTGTTTTTGACTGTCAAAAAGACTTTGCGAACTGCATCTGTGGGGCGGGGCAGCTTGGTGCCCGCACCCAATTGACTTTTGACAAAAGCTTCGCCGAAAGATTTGCCCACACCCATGACTTCACCGGTGGACTTCATCTCAGGGCCCAAGATGGTGTCAACGCCAGGAAACTTGACGAAGGGAAACACCGCTTCTTTGACACTGAAATAAGGCGGCAACACTTCTTTGGCAATGCCTTGTGAAGCCAAGCTTTGACCCACCATGCAACGTGCAGCCACTTTGGCCAGTTGAATGCCCGTGGCCTTGCTGACAAAAGGCACTGTGCGGCTGGCACGTGGATTGACTTCCAGCACGTAAATCACATCTTGGCCATTCAGGTTTTGAATGGCAAATTGAACGTTCATCAAGCCCACGACGTTCAAACCATGCGCCATGGCTGTGGTTTGGCGTTTGAGTTCAGCCACGGTGTCTGGGGACAAGGAATAAGGCGGCAAAGAACAAGCCGAGTCGCCACTGTGCACACCCGCTTGTTCAATGTGTTCCATGACGCCGCCAATGAAGACGTCTTTGCCATCGCAGATGGCGTCCACATCACACTCGATAGCGTCATTCAAAAAGCGGTCCAACAGCACCGGCGAATCGTGGCTGACCTTGACGGCTTCGCGCATATAGCGTTCCAAGTCGCGTTGCTCGTGCACGATTTCCATGGCACGACCACCGAGCACATAACTGGGTCGCACCACCAGTGGATAGCCCAATTCAGCAGCCTTGCTCAGGGCTTCAGCTTCAGTGCGTGCGGTGGCATTGGGCGGTTGACGCAAACCCAATTGGTGCAGCAATTGTTGGAAACGCTCGCGGTCTTCGGCGGCATCGATCATGTCGGGGCTGGTGCCGATGATAGGCACCCCAGCGGCTTCAAGCCCCAGGGCCAACTTCAAAGGGGTTTGTCCACCATATTGGACGATGACGCCCATGGGTTTTTCTTTGTCGACGATTTCCAGCACGTCTTCCAAGGTGAGCGGTTCGAAATACAAACGATCACTGGTGTCGTAGTCAGTGGACACCGTTTCAGGGTTGCAATTGACCATGATGGTTTCATAACCGTCTTCGCGCATGGCCAAGGCGGCGTGCACGCAACAGTAATCAAACTCGATGCCTTGGCCAATCCGGTTCGGACCGCCGCCAAGCACCATGATTTTTTTCTTGTTTGTGGGCGCGGCTTCGCACTCTTCTTCGTAGGTGGAGTACATGTAGGCTGTGTGCGTGGCGAATTCGGCAGCACAGGTGTCCACGCGCTTGAAAACCGGGCGCACATTCAGCGCGTGTCGAGTTTCACGAATGGCTTGTTCGGTGGTTTTGAGTTGTTTGGCCAAGCGTCGGTCGGAAAAACCTTTTTGCTTCAAGGTGAGCAACTCGGTGGCAGACAAATCTGACAAGCTGTGTTTTTCAAGCTCGAGTTCGATTTTCACAATCTCTTCGATTTGTACCAAGAACCAGGGGTCGATGCTGGTCAATGCATAGACTTCATCCACACTCATGCCAAGGGCGAATGCATCGCCCACATACCAAATACGCTCAGGGCCAGGCTCACCCAATTCTTTTTCCAAGACTTCGCGGTCTTGGGTTTTTTCATTCATGCCATCCACGCCCACTTCAAGGCCACGCAAAGCTTTTTGGAAGGACTCTTGGAAGGTTCGGCCAATCGCCATCACCTCGCCCACCGATTTCATTTGGGTGGTCAGGCGACTGTCAGCCGTTGGAAATTTTTCAAAAGCAAAGCGTGGGATTTTGGTGACCACGTAGTCGATGCTGGGCTCAAAACTTGCCGGTGTTGTGCCACCCGTGATGTCATTGCGCAGTTCATCCAAGGTAAAGCCCACCGCCAATTTGGCTGCCACTTTGGCAATTGGAAAACCGGTGGCTTTGGAGGCCAAAGCCGAAGAACGCGATACACGCGGGTTCATCTCGATGACCACCATGCGCCCGTCTTGGGGGTTGATGGAGAACTGCACGTTCGAGCCGCCGGTGTCCACGCCAATTTCACGCAACACCGCCAGGCTGGCATCTCGCAGAATTTGGTATTCCTTGTCCGTCAGGGTTTGGGCCGGGGCCACGGTGATCGAGTCACCGGTGTGCACGCCCATGGGGTCCAGGTTTTCAATCGAGCACACGATGATGCAGTTGTCCGCTTTGTCGCGCACGACCTCCATCTCGTACTCTTTCCAGCCCAACAACGATTCTTCAATCAGCAATTCATTGGTGGGCGAGGCTTCCAAGCCGCGCTTGCAAATGGCTTCGAACTCTTCAGAGTTGTAGGCGATGCCGCCACCGGTACCGCCCAAAGTGAAGCTGGGCCGAATGACGACAGGAAAGCCCACTGTTTTCTGCACCGCCCAAGCATCGTCCAAACTGTGCGCAATGCCCGAACGTGCGGAACCCAAACCAATCTTGGTCATGGCGTCTTTGAACTTCAAGCGGTCTTCGGCTTTGTCAATGGCCTCTGGCGTGGCTCCAATCAACTCGATGGGTTTGCCGGTGTTCTCGCCACGGTACTTGTCCAACACCCCGTTGTGCCACAAATCGAGCGCACAGTTCAAGGCGGTTTGACCGCCCATGGTGGGCAAAATGGCATCCGGGCGTTCTTTGGCAATGATTTTTTCAACCGTTTTCCAGGTGATGGGTTCGATGTAGGTCACATCGGCCGTCGCCGGATCGGTCATGATCGTGGCCGGGTTGCTGTTGATCAAAATGACTTTGAAGCCCTCTTCACGCAAGGCTTTACAGGCTTGCACGCCGGAGTAATCGAATTCACAGGCTTGACCAATGACGATGGGGCCGGCGCCAATCAGGAGAATGCTTTTGATGTCTGTGCGCTTAGGCATGGGAAGTTACCGCCATGGATTGAATGAAACGGTCGAATAAGTAGCCAATATCGTGGGGGCCAGGAGAGGCCTCGGGGTGACCTTGGAAACTGAAGGCCGGTTGGTTGGTGAGTTCCAAACCTTGCAAACTGCCGTCAAACAAGCTGACGTGCGTGGGCCGCACATTGGCGGGGAGTGTTTTTTCATCCACGGCGAAACCGTGGTTTTGGCTGGTGATCGAAACACGTCCGGTGGCCAAGTCTTTCACCGGATGGTTGGCACCGTGATGGCCAAATTTCATCTTGTAGGTTTGCGCACCAGAAGCCAAGGCCAAAATTTGATGACCCAAACAAATGCCAAACAAGGGCACACCCTTGGCCAAGAAGGCTTGGGTGGCGACAATGGCGTAGGTGCAAGGGCCAGGGTCGCCCGGTCCATTGGACAAAAACACACCATCGGGCTTCAACTTCATCACGTCGTCAGCCGAGGTTTGAGCCGGCACCACGGTGACTTTGCAACCGCGCTCGGCCAGCATGCGCAGAATGTTGCGTTTGACACCGAAATCCAACGCAACCACATGGAATTTGACATGGTCTTGTTGGCCATAGCCACGGCCCAATTGCCATTCAGTTTCAAGCCATTCATAAGGCGTTTGCACAGACACTTTTTTCGCCAAATCCAAGCCTGTCATGGCAGGTGCGGCTTGGGCCAAGGCAATGGCTGCTTTGATTGTTTCAGGCGTGGGTGCCTCGCCCTTTGACAACCCCACAATGGCACCGTTTTGCGCACCGTGTTCGCGCAAATGACGCGTCAACTTTCGAGTGTCAATGTTGGAAATGGCCACCGTTTTGTGTGCTTTCAAATAATCCGACAAATTGCTTTGAGCGCGAAAATTGGAATGCATCAGGGGCAGGTTTTTGATGATCAAGCCAGCGGCGTGCACGTGGCTGGATTCACTGTCTTCATCACATACCCCGTAATTGCCGATGTGGGGATAGGTGAGGGTCACCATCTGTTGGTTGTAACTGGGGTCGGTCAAAATTTCTTGATAACCCGTCATGGAAGTGTTGAAAACAACCTCTCCGACGGACTGGCCTTGGTGACCGATGGATTGCCCTGTGAAGACTGTGCCGTCTGCAAGCGCCAAGATAGCGAAAGGGTGATTTCCCTGAAGAGACAAAAGCACTCAGATCTCCGAGATTCGGTGACGCCCCGCGACCAAGAGAGGCCCTCTCTTTGACGACTTGACAAGGGGATTGGCTTTTTATCGAGCGAAGGGCGTGCGGTTGATGAAGAAGTCCGGCATTATAACCCTCAGGGTTTTCCCGAAATCGCCTCAGTGATGCGCTTGTGTGGCACTGGCATGCAGACAAATGGCAGCCGCGGCAGCCACATTCAAAGACTCTTCACCGCCGGGTTGGGCGATGCGCACCTGTTGCTGAGCCAAAGCGATCCAACGCGGGTCCACGCCCTGCCCTTCATGCCCCAAGACCCACATGCAAGGCATGGGCAGTTGTTGGCGTTGCACCAGGTCGTGCAAAAAGTCGCCTTGGTGTGAACTGGTGATCAGCACCGGCAAATTCAATGCTGCCAATTCATCCATGGACACCGATTCAAACAAGTTGACACCGAAATGCGCTCCCATGGCGGCGCGCACCACTTTGGCCGACCACATGGCCACCGTCCCCGGTGTGGTGATGACTTGGGTGAAGCCAAACGCAGCGGCACTGCGCAAAATAGAACCGGCATTGCCAGGGTCTTGCAAGCGGTCCAAGACCACGCTGGGTTGGTTGGCCTGAAAGCTCACCGCGCTGGGCAAGGCCAACACCGCACCCATCCAAGCGTGGGAAGGCAAACTGCTCAGAGCATGCATCAACTTGTCCGGCAGCAAGGTCAAAGCATCCGATTGGCCAGCCCATTTGGCCATAACTTGTGCATCCACCGTTTCGGACAGCACCACTTCAGTCAGTCGGTGACCTCGGTCCAAAGCGGCTTGGCACAAGTGATCGCCCTCCAACCAAACGCGCTGCTGCAAACGGTAAGCCGTGTTGTTGGTAGCGAGTTGGCGCAGTTGCTTGAACCAGGGGTTGTCTTTGGAGGTGATGGTTTTGGGGGTCATCACGACACTCCTTTAGCTCTGTTCAGCAACGCCGTCACCGGTGCAAAACTGCGTCGATGCCAAATGGTCGGCCCATGGGTTTGCAAGGCGGACAAATGGGCAGCCGTGCCATAGCCTTTGTGCTGGGCAAAGCCAAAATTGGGATAGCTCTGATCGATGCTTTCACACCAGCGATCTCGCTCGACCTTGGCCAAGATGGAGGCCGCAGAGATGCAAGGCACTTTGCTGTCTCCTTTGACGATGGCCTCGGCCAAGATGTCCAACACAGGAAGCCGATTGCCATCCACCAACACCTTGCCGGGCTTGAGTCGCAAGCCTTGCACCGCACGTTGCATGGCCAACATGGTGGCTTGCAAGATATTCAAACGGTCGATTTCTTCCACCGAGGCTTGCGCCACGGAGCAACACAAGGCACGAGCGCGAATCTCGTCATAGAGTTTGTCGCGCTTCAAAGGGCTGAGTTTTTTGGAGTCGGCCAATCCTTTGATGGGCGTCAAGTCATCCAAGATCACTGCCGCGGCAAACACCGGTCCGGCCAAGGGGCCGCGCCCGGCCTCATCCACCCCCGCCAGCAGCACCGGGCCATCCCAATTCAAAGCGGCTTGCTCAAGTGGCAATGATTTTTTCGAGCGCATGGCGAGCCAGTGAGGACATGTCTTGCTTCAAGCTTTGGTGCAAAGTTTGAAATTGATGCTTCATGTGAGAGACTTTTTCAGGGTGGTCCAGCCAGTATTGCAGTGCGCTGGCCAAAGTTTGCGGTGTGGCCGCTTCTTGCAACAGTTCGGGCACCACAAAATCTTGGCACAAGATATTGGGCAAACCCACCCAAGCTTGCAATCGTTTTCGATTGGTGATTTGCCAACTCAGCCAGGGCATTTTGTAAGCGATGACCATGGGGCGTTTGAACAAGGCTGCTTCCAAAGTGGCCGTGCCACTGGCCACCAAAACCAGATCGGCGGCACCCAAAGCGGCATGACTTTGGCCGTCCAACAAGCGAATGTTTTTCAATCCACTGCCCTGAAGATGCGCTTGCACCGCGGCCATCAAGCCCGGGGCCACGGGCAAGAGTACACGCAGTTTGGGGTGTTGCTGTTGCAGCAAATTGGCAGCTTGCAGAAACAGCGGTGCGAGTTGGGCTATTTCAGAAGCTCGGCTACCCGGCATCAAGGTCAAGACCAAGTCGCTTTCATCCAAACCCAGCGCGGCACATACAGGTCCTTTGTCCACTTGATCAGGAATGGTCTGGGCAATCGGATGCCCCACAAATGTGGCAGCAATCCCATGTTGGGCCAACAAGCCAGGTTCGAAGGGAAACAAGCACAAGACATGATCGACACTGTTTCGAATTTTCTGCAAACGCTCGGCCCGCCATGCCCAGACCGAGGGACAGACAAATTGAACTGTTGGGATGCCCTGCTGACGCAAGTCTTTGGCCAAATCAAGGTTGAAATCAGGTGCATCCACACCAATGAACAAATGCGGTGGTTCTTGCAGCAAGCGTTTTTTGAGTTGGCGGCGAATGCCAACAATCTCGCGGTAATGCTTTAGCACCTCGACATAGCCTCGCACAGCCAACTGACTGACGGGCCACCAAGACTCAAAGCCCAATGCATTCATGCGGGGGCCACCAATGCCACGCAGTTGCACACCGGGCCATTGTTGTTGCAGGCTTGGGATCAACAAAGAGGCCAGCAAATCGCCTGAGGCTTCTCCGGCCACCATGGCGATTTGTTTGGAATGCGGGGCTTGGGACATCAACACCTGCAGCGGTGTTGCTTAACGAACGATGCCGCGCTGGGGCGACACGTCTTGCAAGAACGAACTCATCAAGGAGACGACAGCTTGCAAGTCATCCTGGCCCTCACCCAATGCTCGAATTTGCAGAGCAGCCTGCTCCAAAGTCAAGCCATCGCGGTACAGCAGTTTGTGCATGGCTTTCACCGCTTGAATTTGCGCGGGGGTGAAGCCACGTCGCTTCAAACCTTCAAAGTTCATGGAGCGTGCTTGCGCTGGCTGGCCTTGGCACATCACAAACGGGGGCAGATCAGCAAACAACAACGAATTCATGGCCGTGAAACTGTGGGCCCCCAGTCGACAAAACTGGTGCACCACCGTGAAGCCGCCCAAGATGGTCCAGTCACCCACATGCACATGACCAGCCAGCTGGGTGCTGTTGGCGAAGATGGTGTGGTTGCCCACCTGGCAGTCATGCGCCAGATGCACATAGGCCATGATCCAGTTGTCGTTGCCCATGCGGGTGGCCCCTTGATCGCCCACGGTGCCAATGTTGAAAGTACAAAACTCGCGAATCACATTGCGGTCGCCAATCACCAACTCACAGGGTTCGCCAGCGTATTTTTTGTCTTGCGGCACCGCACCCAATGAGTTGAATTGGAAGATTTGGTTGTGCTCACCAATGGTGGTGTGACCTTCAATCACGCAATGGGCAGCGACGGAGGTGCCAGCCCCAATGCGCACATGCGGACCGATGGTGGTGAACGGCCCCACCGACACACTGTCATGCAACTGTGCCGCTGGGTCCACCAAGGCTGAGGGGTGAATCAAGGCCATAGGATGGCTCAGGCAATGTTGCGCATGGTGCACATCAATTCAGCCTCCACAGCCAGCTCTTCCCCAACCCAGGCTTTGGCCTTGAATTTGAAAATACCCGCCTTCATGCGATCGAGCTCCACGCACAGGGTGAGTGCATCCCCTGGCTCGACGGGGCGCTTGAAACGAGCGCCATCAATGCCCGCGAAGTAATACACGGTGTTGTCGTCTGGCACCACGTCCATGGTGTGAAACGACAACAAGGCCGCTGTTTGCGCCAAGGCTTCCAGCATCAGCACGCCTGGCATCACTGGGCGGTGCGGAAAATGGCCCGTGAAAAAAGGCTCGTTGATGGTGACGTTTTTCAAGGCTTTGATCGACTTACCTTTGTCGATCTCTAGCACGCGGTCAACCAGCAGAAACGGGTAGCGGTGGGGAAGCAGTTTCAGAATTTGATGGATGTCCATGCTCATGGCCTTTGTTTAAATTGAACTGCTTCTAACGCTTTGAGACGTTCACGCAACGCATTGAGTTGCTTCAAGCTGGCGGCATTTTTATGCCAAGATTTATTGTCGTCGATGGGAAAGACGCCCGTGTATTGGCCAGATTTCAGCAGTGAATGCGTCACGACGCTGGCCGCTGACACATGCACGCCATCCACCAATGTCAAGTGGCCCAATACCACCGCACCACCACCGATGGTGCAATGCGCACCAATGCGGGTGCTGCCAGCCACACCCACGCAGCCCGCCATGGCCGTGTGCGCACCCACGTGGACGTTGTGCCCAATTTGTATCAGGTTGTCCAGCTTGACGCCGTCCTCAATCACGGTGTCGGCAATCGCGCCTCGGTCAATACAGGTGTTGGCACCGATCTCCACATCGTTGCCAATGCGCACTGCGCCGAGTTGCTCGATTTTGATCCAGCGTTGGTCTTCAGGCGCAAAACCAAAACCATCAGCTCCAATCACCACCCCTGAATGCAGGATGCAGTTTTGGCCAATATGGCAATGCGCCGAGACAGTGACCCGCGATTTCAAGCAGGTGCCCGCACCAATCACAGCACCCTCTTCCACCACACACAAGGGACCTATTTGTACGCTGGCATGCACCTGCGCTGTTGGGTGCACCACGGCGCTGGGGTGGACCAAGGGACCGGTCTGGGGTTGAGCAGCCGTCCCTTGGGCTTTCCACAGCTGGGTGGTTCGCGCCCAATAGGCATAAGGATTGGCCGTCAGAATGCAGGCACCGCGTTGCATGGCTTCATGCGCTTGACTAGGCGCAAGAATCACACACAATGCCTTGCTGCTGGCCAGCTGGCTGAGGTATTGAGGGTGACTTAGAAAAGACAAATCCCCTTGGGCGGCTGACGCCAAAGGGGACAATCCTGTGATTTCAAGGTCGGGGGACCCATGCAAGGTGCCCCCCAGTTTGTCAACCAACCAGCCTATGCGCATGGAAACCACGCCATCACTTGCCGCTGTTGATGACTTTGATCACTTTTTCGGTGATGTCGTGTTTGGGGTTGATGTAAACCGCTTCTTGCAGGATCAAGTCGTATTTTTCAGCCTCAGCCAC
>Ga0164292_10000823_pt1 | contig 24616 bp, 34 predicted proteins | sample GEODES117metaG_FD_111486 | JGI IMG/M metagenome (GOLD analysis project Ga0164292, IMG submission 111486) | Eutrophic lake water microbial communities from Lake Mendota, Wisconsin, USA - GEODES117 metaG | ecosystem: Environmental > Aquatic > Freshwater > Lake | place: USA: Lake Mendota...
CGTTTTGTGCATAACATCCTTTTTCTTCTTGACTTAGTCTTTGTCTATTTGGTATGTATATCACACACCCACACAAAAAGAAAGTGTTTTTATGATTGCAAAATTAAAGTCTGAGTTCGTGTTTAAGAGCTTTCCCTTTGAGGTTGACGAAATTAGTGATGAAGAGGTAACCCAGTACCTTAACAAGGCTGCCAGTGAGGGATGGTCTTTATACAGTACGAATCTTGCTCTTGATTCTGACCGCGTTGTTCAGACGTTTGTTCACAAGAAGCGCAAAAAGGATCAAAAAGAAGACTCTTTGGTGGACACGTTTGGTACTCATTGATGATAAGGGATGAGAATTTTTTAGACGACGCTGAAGTGGATATTGATTTTAATGTCTTTCCCACAGCCAGTTTTGTCATCACGTTCCATCCCTTCCCAGACGAATCTGATGCCCATTTTGAATGCACCCTTGTGGATTTGATTTGGGAAGCGGTATCCCAAAGGATTGAAAACAAGGAAAACCCAAAAACAATCTCAAATTACCTGAGAATGTTAGCAAGCGAAATAGATGGGGCATGTGATGAGTAATGTATTTAAAATAAGATTGTCTTTTGGTGTGCTGCTTGTGTGTTTTTTTGCGTGGCTTTCTTTTACGGGACATTCGTTATTAAACAAAGATTATTTTGGCTTAATGTTTCCGTTCGTTATTGCTATTCAATTTTTTCTTTTGGGCTATCAATTCCACGAAGAAAAGGCAGAAAAAAACAATGATTCTTAAAGCCGCCTGTTTTGTCTTGATTGTCACGGTGCTGGCTTTGGTGTCTCTGATTGTGCTGGACGATCAAAAGGTGTGTTTTGATTATGGTCGCCTCAAGGATAAAATGGTGTCTATGGTTGTGGATTCTGAAACGGTGCCTGTGGAATGATCCGACTGCCAAAAGCCTTTTTTAAAGGCAAGAAGCTACCTAAAGCAGCTAAAGTCAAAAGCATTGAGGAATCCTCTGGCCTTGAGTGTAAATTCCTTTATCTCTGGGAAATGCTTTCAAAACACAAGCTGGAAAAGGAATACAAATTTCACCCAGTAAGAAAATGGCGGTTTGACTATGCCCACCCCAAAAGCAAAATAGCCATCGAGATTGAAGGCATTAACCCGCACAAAATGGGCCGTCACCAAACGCTTGTGGGATACTCAAAGGACTGTGAGAAATACAATCAAGCGCAGTTTATGGGCTGGAAAGTCTACCGCCTTACACAAGTCATGATAACCGAAGACTGGATTCTGTTTGTCAATAACCAGATAAAATAAACGTTGACTTAGTATCGCACTGTGTGTATTGTTTACACACATCAACACAAAGGAACCATGATTATGAAAAAAAAGCCAGCAATCAAAGAATTAGAACGGGATATACAAGAACAAGTGTTTTTATTGGGGGTTGAAAAATTATTTGATTTATTAGGCAAAACAAAAAAAATCTCTTCATTTGATTTGTTTGTATTGTTTTTCAAAAGAAAAATGCAATTCAATGTTTCTTGTGACAAGTATTCAATATGTAAACTAGGTATTCCATTGTCTGGTGAAACAAGCGAATTTGTTGATGATTTAATTGCTGTTTTTGAGAAACATAGAAAATTGATTTATTCTAAAGGCAGTAGAATTGAAATTCAGCATCACGCTTACATGGAAGCTTACATGGAAGGAAAATAACCATGAATATCTTGTACGAATTACAAAAAAACATCCATGCGCCAAAGGACAAAAAAAACACCTTTGGAAACTACAATTATAGGACCGCTGAGGGCATTCTTGCGGTGGCTAAGTCTGTGATGCCTGAGGGCGTAAGCATTGTGCTTAGTGACGATGTTATCGAGATTGGGGGGCATGTTTTTGTGAAGGCAAAAGCAACCTTAAAATCAGGGAGTGACGTTATTGCTGAATCTTTTGGTTTTGCTGGGCATCCTTTGGATAAAAAAGGAATGGATTTTTCGCAAATCACGGGGGCTTCTTCGTCTTATGCCCGTAAGTATGCTTTGCAAGGCTTGTTTGCCCTTGACGATAGTTCCGCTGACCCTGATGTTACCAACAAGCATGATAGCGCACCTACGGGCGGAATGACGCCCAAGACAGACTATCGCAAGCCAGCACCGTCTTCTGGCGACACGGGAGATGGTCCTAAGCTGGCAAGCGATAAGCAAAAGGGCATGATCTCTATCCTTGGGAAAAAGCTGCCCCCAGATGTAACGACTAAAATCAAAGCAGACTTTAAAATTATGACCATAGATCAGTGGAATTCTATGACATCATTCACAGCGTCTAAAATTATTGAGGCTTTGCAAAATGCGGAAAAGTCGCCACAAGAACACGTTTTAGATGATGAAATTCCTTATTAGAGTTGGAGAGTTTTTATGAGTGATTATTTAGCCACAGACAAACAAAAACGCTACATGGCGCATTTACTTTTTAAACTAAAAAGTGACGATAATGGGCTGTTTCCGTTTTTCTTACCTGAAATTACAAAACAATTTAAAATTGTTGGCTGTGAAAATTTGGAAAATTGGCAAAACCTTACAAAGGATCAAGCATCAAGTATTATAGATTTCTTGATAAAACTGCCAGACAATAAGGGTGATACAGTGAACTTGATATTTTCTTTAATTGGTTACGAAGAGAATCGTCAAGAAAAATGCAGCCAAGCTATTTCAGGTTATTAGAAACAGTTTGAAAATCAAGAAAATGCTGTGTAAGGTGATGTAAAACCTGCCAAAGGAGAGATGAAGTGAGGTTCTTTTTTTCACTCTCTAAACCTAAAAAACCCCAAATAAAGGAAGACCCTATGTCTGAAGTCCAACAACACTTGGCCGCTATTGAGGAAGTTTACAAAGTGGCTTCTTTTGATCTTGCTGCTATTGCTTTTCGTATTATTCGCAGCCCTGAAATTGTTGCTAAAATTACGAAAGTGGAAGGCGAACAACTGATTCTGTCTGCTCTTAATGACTTTCCTAACTTTCAAAATCAAGTTCGCACCACTGTTGCACACGTGCAACAACGGGGAAACTAAAGGCCCCTGTTGTGGATAACAGCAGCAACACAAATACCAAGTTGCTTGTGACGTTGCTTGGTATTGTTATCGCTACCATTGCGGGGGCTGGTCCGTATTTTTTGCAGACACAAGCCGCCATTGATAAAAACTTGGCCGTAATGGTAGCCTTGCAACAAAAGTCTGAAAAAGACTTTGAAAAGCTGGAAGGTCGCTTGACCAACGTTGAAAACGCAATCCCTTCTTTAATTACCCAAGGTGATAAATGATGCTTTCTCTTTCTCAGGACGGAATCCGATTGATCCATGCTTTTGAAGGTTGCCGATTAAGAGCATACGATGATGGGGCAAAGTATCCCACTATCGGATGGGGGCACAGAATATGGCCAGAGGAAACAGAGCGTTTTAAAAATGGTCTTACCCAAGAAGAGGCAGACGCACTTTTTTTGGTAGATAAAAAAAAAGCAGAAAACCACATCCACGATTTGGTCCATTTTCCCCTAAACCAAAACCAGTTTGATGCTATGGTTTCTTTTGTTTTCAACCTTGGGAGAGGGAAAGTTTCTAGTTCAACCATACGCCGCCTGTTGAACGAAGGCAGAATACAAGAAGCATCCGCAGAATTTAAACGATGGATTTATATCAAGGGTCAACCTTCTAACGGCCTTCGCAGACGCAGACAGGCGGAATCTTTGATGTTTTTAGGCAATGAAGGATGGAAAGAGTTATTATGAAAAACCTAACCATTTACCAAAATGTGTTTGAAAACCTCAAAGGGGAAACAAACGCGCACTGGTTATGCGTGGCATTGATTGATAAATTAAACAATACGCATGATTTTTTGCTTGAGATTGCTCGTACTATGCAGAGAAACGTAGATGACGTGGATCAGGAAAAAAGGGAAAGTCTCGAAGAGATTATAGATTTTGCGGATGATCTCGCTGAACATATCCGTATTGAACAATACAGACATATTGATAAAATGAGAGAGTTTTCAGGGTTAAGGGAATACGGGAAAGGCATGAAACTATGAGTACATGGAAGGACGTAGGCGCATGGCTAAGCAGAAACGGCACGGAAGGCGCAAACCTTGTCGGTTCACTTTTAACTGGAAACCTTGGAAATGCTGTAGAGGCTGGCGTAAAGCTGGTTTCAGGGGCAACACACTATGCAACGCCTGACCAAGCACTATCCGTCCTGCAAAACGATCCACAGGCTCTAGAACGGCTTAAAAAGATGGCTTATGAGAATGAAGCCTCTATTCGCTCTCACCTGCTGGAAATGGAACGCATCCGGCTACAGGATGCCCAACTAGAGCAAAAGGAAACGCAAGACACCATTAGAGCAGGGGACAAAGCAGATGATATTTTTGTGCGCTCTACCCGCCCTGGTATGGCGTGGCTAGGACTATTAGGAAGCATCGCCTATGTTATTCTTATGCCCAGCCCCAACGAAAAGGTATTTGATGGGCTTATGATGCTGCCCTACATTTACATGGGGCTAAGAACATTTGATAAGCTTTCGGCATTGCGATCAAAGGCATAATTAACAGCCTTTGCCGCCGCTTTTTCCTTTTTTCTTTTTCATAAAAACTCCTTTAATTCCAGTCTACGGTTGGGGCATTTCTATCCCCTGTGGGAGACGTTGATGCTTGTGCAAATACGGTTGTACCATCCAGTTTATAAATTGTCACGTCACCCGTTGTTTCGTTGACGTTGACTTTGGCCAGTTGCGTTCTTGCCACACCTTTGAGCATTTGACTTGATGTGATGGCGTTTTCCATTGTGTAATTCCAAACAGCATCCGCGTTTTGCGCTGCTGTGGGGACAGAGCCACCTTCTGTTACGATTGTGGAAGCGGCGGATTGAATTAAGAGGGTTTGGACTCCGGCGGTGTAGGCGATGGGGTCTCCGCTTGGTCCTCCGACAAGGTTTCCACCTGAGACTCGGGCGACGTAGTTTCCTGCTGGGAATTGAAGTTGCCAAGACCCCAATAGTTCGACGGTGATACCGACTTGCACCCCGGGTCCGAGCACATTAAGTCCGGAACCTGATCCAATTCTTTCATAAAGAATACCCTCTTCTGTGGCTTGAGCTTCTTTTATAGCATCATACAAAAGAATGCAATCAATGTTTACCGATCCCACGTCAACATCAATTTTTGATGTGGCAAAATCAAAGGTAAACGGAGACACATAATAGGTCATGGATTACACGTCACTGTTTCGGCTTGCGTTCACACTTGCTCCAGCGTTGGTCACAGATAACGTGGTAGAGAAAGGCACAATCGGCGATACGCCACTTCCATTTCTTACATCCACGCGGGCATTAAAGTTAGAGGCATAAATAAACGTCACGCTTTCCGATGATCCCGTTGCAGCCCTGTCAATATAAGGCACAAACACATCATCCGCCGTGACAATGTTACTGGCTAAAGCAGGCGAAAGACCCGTAAAGGTTTTGGTGCCCGCATTAAAGGCAGTGTAGGTGTAACGAAGGTTTTTAATGCGAATCACGCCGCTGGCTGGGGTATCGGTTTTAATGCTTTCCACCACCTGCAATGACGTTGCCCCTGCGCTGGCCGCAACGGGGGTGTATTCATCTTTTAATAAGGCCCCTGATCCATTATCACGCGCCACCAAAACACGATCCCCTGACACCAAGTTTCCAACAGTAACACCAATAAGCGTTGGCGGTACCTGCGTTGTGCCATCATGGGCAATCAACTGATACTTGGTACTCTCCGCAGGCAAAACACCCGTCAACCACCACCCTTGAGCCACAAAGAACGTACCCCCCGCGAAGGTTCCAAAAGGGGCAGCAGGAATTTCCGTGTAAGCTGCGTTTAAAAGCCTATATCGCCACCCTGGGATACTGTTAAGCGTGGCTGCGCTGCTTTCTCTGGTTAAGTATTGCAAATACTGATACGCCTCTTGCAGGGTACAGGAACTGGTTAAAGCAATGGTGCCTTTATAGAGCTTTGATCCATTTCCGTTGGCTAAATCTTGGTTGGTATCCCCAAACGTTACCGTGACCTTGCTGGATAAGGCCGCCGCGCTGGCCTCAGAAAGCACAATGTTGGAATCAAGGGACGTTGACAAAGCCGCATTGCTTTCACCACCCGCTGACAGGTTCACGTCAAAGTGAGAATACGATTGTCCCCATTTTCTTGAAAACGCCGTCACGTTTCCGCTGTCAATCAATGATCCCGCTGTTTTGACTTTGACCAAAATCTGAATGTGTCCATCCGACCAAAATTTAGTCAGTTTGTTGCCACTTTGCACTACATACACAGGCGATGCCGCCACAATACCACCGATGGTTTTTAGGCCAGAGTATTGAACGTTTGCACTGTCTTGCTTAATAGAGCCAAAATTGACAAATTGCGCCGCCGTATCATCCAAATTGAATATAATGGAACCACTGGTCAAAAGGTTAAGACGTGAAGCCACAGCAGCATCCCGAGGACCATCCAAACGTGATGGGTTAGGGGCTAAAATATCCACAAGGTCATTGCCAGTAGCAGATGGATCATCCGCTAAACCCTGAAGCCACGCGTGTAAAGCCAACACCGAATAAACGGTTGTGCTGGCCCCAGCTTGGCGACGAATGTCACCTGTGGCACTAATTTGGAAATCGTCCTGAATAGCCATAATTATAGTCCTTTATTGATCGGATTCTTGAAGGGCAACAACGTTTGTCGTTGCCGTTGGTGAAATGGAAACTTGCGTAAACCATGGCTTGTAAGCAGGGCTGCCACTGGCATTTCTTGCCTCTATGGCAACAGACCCTGTGTATTGAAAATCGAAGTTTAAGGTTGTACCCGCGCCGCAAGATGCTTGTTGCAGCAAGGCCCCCGTGTCCACCCGCGTCACCTTGACCCGCGATTGCGGAACAAGATTGGTGATGTTGACCAGAGACCCGGGAAGGGGGTGCTGGATTTGCTGATCCGTCGCATTGGTCTGGATGCCCGCCGAAAACCCGGTTGTAAGCGTACCCGCTGCGGCCAAGGTCGCGCGGCACCGGATTTGCAAGAGATAGCCATTGGTCGGGCTGACCGCGACGTTGACCGGCGAGAAGCTGATTGTACCGCTTGCGCCAAGCGGGTTGGAAATGAAAGCATTGGAGACGGTAATCACGTTCCCGGCGATGTTGGTGATGGTCGTGTCCTGCAGCAGCCTGAAGGTGCTGTGCTGGATAAAATCTCCAATCTGCGGCTGGCGGGTCAGGGCGGCCAGATCGGCCGTACTCACCGTTACTGTGGTAGCACCGTTTGCTGGGTCGCCGCCCTGCGTCCGAACCGTATTCGCAAGGAACGTCCAAGACGCGCCGAAACCGCCGCCCGTGTCGATCTTGTATTCCCAGATCAGGTTCTGAACATCTGTCCCGCCGCACGATCCACCGCCACCGAAAGCGGTGTGGCCATAGAAGCGATAGGGCGAAGTCCAAACCACTTCATCCGTCAGTTTCGAGAGAACGATGCTCCCGTTTCCGGTGTAGCCAGAGCCGGTTCCAAACGTCCCAGAAAGTTGACTTGCTGAAGCGGCGGTCGGCTCGTTCGCCATGACCGAGATGCGCCCTGTAGTGGTGGAGTTGTAAGCATCATCCCAATGCGTCCCGTTGCAGTTTGCAAAGCCGCGCCGGAAATTCGACCAGCGTGCGCCTCGGCTTGTAATTGACTGTCCGCTCAAATCGAAAAACTGCGATCCAGTCGCCCAAACGTCGAACATTTCAATCAGAGGCATGGTTTGGGTGAACGACACCGGCCCGATGCGATTGTTCGTGGTGTAAATACGCCGAAACGTCGCCCGAGAACCCGGCCCACCGTTCAAAATATAGCCCATTGGATTAACAGAACCGCAATCATACGGCGCAGTCGGTGTGCCGATATTGGAGATTTTTAAATTAGTGAAGTACCCCGCAGCTAGGTTCACGATCTGGTCGTACGGGTGCACATTGGGCAGTCCGCCAAGCGATGCGAAGCCGTCAATTTCGATGTTCGTGCCGGTGACGGCGAAAGCCTGACTCGCCATTGCTGGTGTGCCGCCCGTCATGACATCCGCGTATTTGAAATTCTTGATTAGGATGTTTGAGTTTCCTGCCGCGATTGAAGTCTGGCCGTTAATGACTTCGCAGTCCTCCAGAACGCAGTTCGACATCCCCAAGTTCACAGTAACAAAATTACCAATCGCACTGGCCGGAACCCTCTGGGAAATGCCCTGCCATCTTGCGATCAGGTCAAATCGGCAGCGACGAAACTCGACATTTGTAGTGTTCCCTGCTGAGAAAACCCCCGCGTTACTGCGGCGCGTGAACCGGCTATCCGTAGCGCCCCCGGCGAAGGCGTTTGCAAAGGAAAGTGCCACAGTGGCGGAGGCAATCAGGCCCACGCCGACGCAGCAGTTGGTAATTGATGTGCTGCCAATAAACTGTGTGGTGCAGCTATCGGAAATCACCATGTTGCCAGTGTTAAACCAATTCAGCACAGCGCCCTTCACCGTGGGGCCGGGGTTGCCGGATTGGAAATAATACCGCGTGTTGAGCGCGGTCAGCATCGGCGCGAAATTATCTACCGGCTGAGTGGTGGACAGGAATACGTTGGGTATCCTGACCTTGCAGCCCGAAGGCGGCTTGAAACCGGCATTGTTCGCCCCGCGAAGCGCAAGCTGCACCGTCCCCGCTATCGGATCCACACCGCAATGTTTTCCGCGTACATCCGTCGGGATGAAGGAGAAAGTCGCCATTTCCAGCCGCGACAGGGCGATATAAACGCCTTCCGTAGCACTGCCCGTGAAAGACGGAAGGCCGGTCACATAGGTCGGGGTCGCGGAGTTTGAGGTCGCGATAATGCACTGGCCGGTTTGCCCCGCGCCTGTGAGGTTGATCGTGACGTTTACCCGATACCAGCCGTTACCTAGAGCCGTGATGGAGGATGATGTGCCGGTCGGGCTGCCGACATTGGGGATTGCACTGAGCGTCCCCGCGTCCAAATCCACCAGCACACCGAAGCGGTCGGCACTGCCATTTGCGGCGAACTGCACCACGGCCCATTGCCGCGTCTCACGCTTCAGGATGGCCGAGAAGGTGTAGGTGCCCGATGGGAAGGCAGTGTTGTATCCACTCAGGGCAAAGGACGCATTATGCACACCCGTTGCTGCCGTTTCCCGCAGGCGTTCCGCCGCTGGATAAGGAAACGCAGAAATAGCATTCCTTGTCAGGGTCGCATTGGTGGCGGTCAGGGCTTCGTTGACGGTGTGGTGGCCGTTCCAAATGTCGCCTGCGTTGGCATACCACTCATACACACCCGACCCCGGCGCAGTCTCGATCTGAATGCCACCCAATTCTTCGCGCACCGGCAGCGTGAAAGTCTGGTTATCCGCGCCGTTCGTTGTTCCAAGGTCGTACCAGTCGCCATCGACAACGCAGGATGCCAAGCGAGGCACAACCATGGAAACGCTTGTGGTGCCTACGGTTCGCGCGACCACCTGAATAGCGCCGCGTTTGCCTGCATTCGTCGCAACAATCGTAGCACCACCCGGCAAAGTGATTGTCTCGCCTGCCTGAAAATTCCCGGTCTTTGACCGCAGCTTGATGTAGCCCGAAGCAGGCATGGCACCGCCCGCCGTGGCGGGGTCAAACGATCCGCTGGCCCATACACGGGTCAACTCGCCTGTCGCGCCGCTGGTGCCGCCTGTAACGCCATTGCTGCCAAGCGCCGCCTGTGTCGGCACGTTGCCGGAAGACGAAGCGAAGGGCACTTCCCAAACCTTGGTGCCGTCAATCAGCACCGACCCGCCCAGCGTCGAGGATAGCGTGACGATACCGAAAGCCGCCGCCTGCTGGTTAATTTGCGTGTCAGCATCAATTTTTAATGCACCACCATTGATTGTGATGCTCTCACCATCCAGCAAACCCGAGATCAACGCGTCATCATAATTGATCGGCGATGCAGGCGTTCCCGTTGTGATAGTCTGATTGGCCATGAAAACCTATTAACGGCTAGTGGTAAATAATTTTTTAACTCTTGGTATCAAACCAAAAGCCAACGAAAGAATAATAAAACCTACAGAAAGATTTACAAGATCAAAGTTTTTGATTGATAACACAATACAAAAAAAAGCCCCAACACACTGAAATGTCCAGTCCACAAAAGAATCTTTAAACGCACCACCACGCAGCAAATCCGCGCTTTCTTTTAATCCAGCAAAAACAACAGCAGGAAGAATACTGAAATACAAAGGCAATACTTGTATGGCAATACAAGTGATAAGAACACCTATGGTAAAATGCCCTGTCTGGTTAGTCACCCAGCCATACCAATCAAGTTTTTGATCGTCTGGTGTTTTTAATGTCTCAAGGATAAGGGACAATAAACTCATATTGTGGCTGCTTGAATAAACATGCCATCAATCTGTTCACTTGTTAGCGAAAGCAAAGACCCGAATGCCGAAACAAGAGGATCGTTTCTTTCCACAGTCGTCAAATTTGCCCAACGTATTTTAATGGCCGCATTCTCTGCCGCCGTGCCACTAAGCAAAGCACTAAACGCCGTTGGAAATATCGTTCTATCCGTGGCCTCTGCCTCCGTTATAAAGCCCATGGCCTGCAACACAATTAGCATCTGCGTGGCTGTGATGGTTGAAATAGGAGGCTTGTAAAGGCTATTATTAATTGTGATAATTGTCATAAACCACCATTTTCAGGAAAATTATTGCTTTCAGCACCAATTCCATCTGTTAAAAGATTAACATCGACATCCCAATAATTTCTTGTACTACGATCGGGCAAATCTTGAATATCGATTATTTTAAAAGATTTCCCTTCAGGAACATCTTTTAGAGCAATCGCTTGTATTCCATAAACAGACAAAGCTTCTTCTGTTGGATAAATCACAGCAATACCACCTTCGTCTTTTTTATAAATAATGCATTGGTTCATTAATGTCTCCTATCTAAAAATTGCTGCATAAACCAGACCTTTATCTTCAAGTGTTGCATTAGTGCTTCTAAGCACAACACTAAATGCCGACGTTGTTACAGTCCCGTCTGTAACATTAATACAATTTGACAGTAAATCACCTGTACCCCTGCCTACGCTTAAACTAATACTATAATTTATATCAGGCATGGCTTCTGATAAATTAATTCCATAACTTCCAGTACCAAAATCCGTAACACTAGACACATTGCCGCTAGAACGAATTGTTACTGTGCCTGTCCCGTTAAAATTAACCCATGCTCGACAAGCGTATTCTGGATAAAGTAACGTTGAAACAACAGGTATAGCACTTCTTTTAGAGCCATCATCAGTTATCGCCATTCTTAAAACACGACGATCCATAGATCGAGAACCACTAGGTGTTGTATAAAATTCAAATCTGGAACCGCCATTGGTTTGATGAACACTAATGAAGCTACTATCTACTGTGGATAAATTGTTTGAAAAATCAATAAACGAGGCTGTTTGAGAAATAGCAGAATCGTTATTATTTCCAATACGCACACCTTGTGAAACCCCGCCGTATCTCCCAAATTCACTGAATCCACGGACATCTAATTTTGCACTTGGCGATGTTGTACCTATTCCCACGCTTCCAGAAGAATCCCAATAAGGACCATTTGTAGATAATTTTGATGGCGTCACAGAACCATCAGCCAGTTTTGTATTAGTAACAGCCCCATCTCTAATATTCATTGCAAATTGATCTAAAAAATTAATCTCAACCCGCGATAGATTGCTTGTCAAAGTCCCACTATCCAAAACAACCGTCACCGTCGTATTGGGAGAAGAATACGCACTAGAAGCCACATACCCGTAAAACGTGCCCATAATTGCACCATACATGCGGATACGACGACCCACACCATAAAATGCCGTCACGTCCGTAGGAATCGTGAACGATGTGGCACTAACGTAGGTAGGAACGTGGCCTAAATCACACCATCCACCGCTTTCGTAAAACGAACGTGTGTCTGCCATCAGTTGACGCATGGTATTGTTCACCAAACCCGCCGCCATGCCCTCTGGTGCCCCGTTAGGAGGCGTTAGAGTGTTGTTGGCCGCTGTTGTGCTGTAATCCTTAATCGGCATTATTTACTCTCCTGTGATTTCTCTAGCCGTTGCCTGACCCGCTTGTAAACTGATAAGTTTATCAATCAAACGCTGTTCAGCCGTTGAGTTCTGTTTTACCCTGCCAAGAGCTACCAACGTATCGCGCATTGCTTTGCTTTGATAAATACGACCACCCACTGCCACTGCACCTGCCACACCCATTAAAGACTGTGTTAGACCTGGTAAAAGACTACCAAAACCTGCTGCACCAAGTGTTCCAACACCCATTTGCAATGGCGTTGACTTTGCATATTTCCCAGAACGTTTTGTCGCCTGCAATGCACGTTTTAACCCTTCAATGGCATCCTGTTCTTGCTTAGAAAAAAATGTTTTGATCTGATTTTGCCTTTGGGACAAAGACTCAAGAAATTTATCAGGATCAATGCTCTCTTCACCTTTGAGTTTTGAACGCGCCATCATGTCTTCCACAATAACACTTTTTGCACTCTGCTTTCCTTTATTATCAAGATACTTAGCAAGAATTTCTACTTCACTTGCATTTTTACTTAATAAGATATTTTTAGCAGATTCAGGGACAATGTCTCCTTTATTCATAATGCTGGATAAAGACGTTTTTTTGACCTCTTTGCCAAGGGTTTGCAATTCTTGATTGCCAATTTGCCATTTTTTATAATCCGCAGGACTTTTGGATTTTAAAAAGTTTCCCATATCCTCTTTTAAGGAAGGATAAAATAGGTTTTCAAAATCAAGCGCACCTGGATCGTTGGCCACAAACTTTTTACTGTATGTATCCCTGACATTTTCTAAAGCATTCAGCCCTTTGTTTTCTGCCGCTTGCGCTCGCATTCCGAGAAGTTCTTCTCTCATTTTAGAAAATTGACCAGGACCTCTTTTCATTTCTGTTTCATAATTAGGCTGTATTTCAGCTAACTTTTTATCAATGGCCTCTGTCAATTTTGGTGTGGGAATAGATATTTCTTGACCAGCGATTGTATCCATCTGGTTTTGTAATTTTTGAAGATTTGCTTTTTTTTTCGAGATTTCATTTGAAATACGATTTTTCTTTGCAACATCTATTGGAACACCGTCCACAGTTGTTGAAGGCGTGGCATTCAATTCATTTTCTAAATCTACAATATCTTTTTGATATTTATACACTTTGTTAGAAATTGTCTTGGAATTACCAATTAACTCTTCTGCTGTATTGTATTTTGGTCTTTGCAAAACACGGTTTTTAAGGTTATCAAACTTTTCTATCATTTTGCCGTGTTTGTCTTTAACCTGTGTGGTTATATCTTGTAACCAAGCAGAATTGGATTCTGCTTCAGGAACATATTGACGCACAAAATCTTCCGCTGTTTTTTGTCTGGCTTCTTGTGTTTTAACCAAACCGCCACCCGTACCAACAAGAGGAACAATATCAGATGCCGCTTCAAGTTTTTTTCCAGCCCAAGATTGAGGGGGAAACACACTTGTGGTCCTAATGGGTATGTTGGCTTCTTTGCCTGCCTGTATGACCTTTTCTGCCTCTGTGATGGGGCCTTTCTTGGCACCACCTACAAGGGCCCTGCCTACATTTGTAACGGCACCCACACCCTTTTCTAATGTGGCACCAAGAGGACCAGCAATAGCAGCCGTCTCAAGGCCACGCTGGGCAGCTTGTGGCACCGTTTCACCTTCCTGCAAGTTCTGTGTGGCTCTAAAGGCTTCCACGGGCGCACTTACCAGAGCATACTTTGCTGCACGTTCCAAAAACGGCGCACTCTTGTTAATCCATCCAGCCACACGAGCAGGTGTTGCTGCTATGGATGTAGCAACACCACCAGCCAAACCAGACAAAGCGGTTGTGGTTCCATACTCTTTTTCACCACCTGCCAACTGTGCCTTTTCAAAAGCAGCTTGCCGTTCGTATTCTGGTAAAAAATCTTTGCCTTCCGTAAACAACGCAGGTGCCGCTCTAAACGCCGCAATGGCATCTCTTCCAAGGCCAAGTGTTGCTTCATTAACAAAACTTCTCATGCCCGCAGCCAGCCGACCCTGTTCTTGATAAGCAGGCTTTTGCATTTCTTCAGCAAGGCCAACAGGCTGCTGTGGCATCTGTTGGGATGGTTCATAATAAGATGGCTTATAATTTTGACGGAAATACTCTTCCGCTTGCTGCTGGGTTGCACCCTCTGGACCATTGATCTCATAAAACTGACCATCAGGGCCCTTTACTTGAAACTTAGGCATCACTGGCCCCCAATTACAGGAGGCATACTCCATTGAGGTGATGACCCAGGAAGTTGAGGTTGTGTATTAAGTTTTTTCTTTAGATTTTCTTGGCCTTTTTTAATAACATCTTTAATAATTTTTAAACTTTCTCTTGCCTGTTTAGGATCTTGGGCAGATTTTAGGTTTATAAAAGCCTGCGATCCTCTCTCACCCTCAACAGTCGCAATGTTACCTGCTCCACGCAGACGATCATACATTTCAAGAAAAGATTGATTTTCAATTTGATCTCGAAGGTTTTTTGCATTTGCAGCAGGCCCCCATGGAAGAGACGGACCAGCACCCGTTCCACCCTGTAAAGCCTTTCCAAGAGAAGGTGCACCAAAAATTGCATCAAACCCTTCTGAATTTTCAAGTCTTTGAATGGTGTCTAGTAAGTAATTAGAGTTTAACTCAATGGTAGGAGCATCCAGTTGCAATTTACCTTGTTCTGTACCCATAGATCTAGCATAAGCATTTTCATACATGTCCGAAGGACTAGAACGTTTCATATTTATATAAGCTTCTTTTTGCTCTGGAGTCATGTTTTGATAAACCAGCCACTCTTTAACGGCTGCTGGCATATCCCCCATACCACCACCCTGACGGGCTTTATATTCTTCCAAAGCCCTCTGATTGCCGTATTGCATATTCTGCAACTGAACTTGTTGGGCAAATTTACGTTCGGCATCCTGCGCATTGATTCTATCGGTCATCTGCTGTTTAATAGTGCCTAAAGGGTCCACAGTCGCCGATAAACGATATTGTTCTGGCAAATTCTGCGCTGCTTGAGCCGCCGTATCATATGTCATGGCCTCGCGTTGAAGGTTCAGTCTTTGTAAATTATCTTGAAGCTGCTGACGTGCTAAAATAGCATTTTGCTTTTGCTCTTCCCTTTGCAATTCCTCTTGCTTTCGTCTTTCATCCATAAAAGCAAGGCCACCACGGCCTATGCTTTCCCCAAGACTATAGCCTTGCTCGCTATCCGTTAGCATGGTTAATCCCATTTTCATCAACGAATTGCCAAAAGCAGGATTGTTAAAAATGGATTTGCTTTGCTGAGATTGACCCATGGATTGCTGCTGTTGGGGCTGCTGCTGCAACGCCTGTGCCAACATATCCTGATAAGAAGGAATCATTGCCATAATCTACCCCAAAAATCCTCTTGAACCATACCAGCCACCCATAGACGTTGGAGCCTTTTGACCACCACCACCAAATAACGAACCCCACAAACTGCCAGAAGATGTTTGAGGTTGCGTATAGTTATAATTGACCAAACCACCTGGTGAATACGCTTGTTGCGCCGTACTGTCCTCACCACCAAACACACTGCCTAATTGTTGCCCACCTTGAGCACCCGCAGAACCACCCATAAAAGCACCTCCCAATGTCAAAGCACCTCCCATTAACTTGCCAAAAGTACTGCCTTTTTTATAGGGCGTGGCCGTTGACGTAACATTCGTACCAGGAATATACGCAGTTTGTAAATTTTGGTTAAATTGCGATAAACGATTTTGTTCCTTATTTTGTTCAAAATTAAACCGATCCATCTGATCTTGAAGGGCCATACGCTTTTCTTCTTCCAGCATCTGTCCCTGAGACAAAAGACCCTGCGCTCGTCTTTGCGTAATGCCAGACAACGCTGAACCCGCATTTTGCGCCATTAAAGCAGGACTATACGCCAACTCCTCATACGTCGGTGCAAGACCTAAAGCATTTTGCTGATTTACTCGCTCTTGTTGATAATTTTTTAACGCAACACCAGAAAGATTGTCCGCAAGTTCACGCGAAAAATCCCGCCCCGATGTCGCTAAACCCTGCTGAAAATCCGATCCCCCAAAAGCCCCAGAACGCCCATAACCCGCCCTCAATGACGGCAACACATTTTCGTTATAAGATTGCTCAGAACGCCTTGCAATCACGTCCATGTAATTCTGCAATTCAGGCGTAATGCCCAAATAATCGCCTTGCAACGTCCTCTGCAACTGATCCTGAGCCGCTCTCGATGTAGACGATAACCCACCTTGAGCCTGATTGTACAGTGCCCGTGTCGCCGCCTCTTCCTCAGGGGAAACAGCCTGACCCAAAAGATCAATGCCCTGGCGCGTTGGGTCCGAATAACTTACATACGTTTGACCAGGGAAAAATTGCTGAGGCCCTTGATCGTATAGCCTTCTCGCCTCCCCAGCCGAAAACTCTAACTGAGGATTTAAATACGCAGGAGCGGAAGTTGTCGTGGTTGCGGTGCTAACCCCTTTTTTGCCTTTAAAAATACCACCCATACATCACCCCATCATTAAAACGCCAAGTTTTTTAAAGCCAAATTTTGCCCATAAGTTATGAAACAATCTATCTGTTTTTTCACTTATACCAGAACCACATAAAGCATACACAATTTTTGCATCTAAAGCCTTAGCTAACTTCACAACAGAACCCGCTAACATTCTGGATGCAACCGTGCCCCGAAACTCAGGAACAATGTAAAACTTGTCCACATCGCCTTCCTTCTGCACATAATACGTATGACAAACATTGAGAGAACAAAACCCAACTGGCACACCATCCCCTGTTTAAATCAAAAGGATATATTGCCAGTCCCTTATCATCTCTAGTGTATTTTCTTGACTGTAATCAAGCACTTTATACATGGTCTCAGAAAAAAACTGATAACAAAGCCTTTCCACCAAAGGAAAATCTTCTACATCGGCTAGTCTTATCTTAAAATCATCCATAACTACCCAATAATGATGTATCCATAATTCATGTCTGTATGGTTTTTTGATGCGTGGGTCAAAACAAAAGACCCATTATTCCTGCTCGCAAGGTACATATCTACAGTATGTCCTGCTGCATGTGCCGTCAATGGAACCCAAAACACTAACGCATTTGCTCTCATTCTTGCATCTGTAACCGTTGTGGACGTGGTATGCGGCGCAACGGTAAACTCACCCGTTACATTCAAGCGACCCTCCATCATCCCATCCCAGATGCGCGTCATTTTAACCAGATCAATGTCATCAGGATTGTAAACCTTGGGCACACGTTCATAGGTATTAACGGCCATTATTCATTCCCCGTAGGTCTAAACTCAACCATAAACCCCTTGGCCCGTGTCCACGTGCCCGATAACTTAATGACAAACTGCATATACCGCGCAATTACATCAAAGTTTACGTTTTCCGTTATTGTGTTAATGGCACCAAACGACGTTTGCGTTGGCATCTCTGTCTGCAGGTTTCTGTGATTTGTTGCCACCATAACCGTTGCATCCGTAACCACATGAAGGCCACTTAAATGCGCCCGACCATTCTTATTTAACCGGAAATCCTCTGTGTGCAATTCACCTTCCAAAGATGCACCACTAAACGCCCCATACTTGTTGTTTGACGAAAACCCACCAAACACACGCAAACCCCCCGCATAAATCGGATCATCCAAAGACCCAGGAATGTTATCAATAGACCCGTAAAGCGTCTCTAACGTCTCCAGCGTTTGGGCTGTCGTGTACGACGATAACAAAAACCGCACAGGATACTGAATGACCGTCCATTCCTGCAATGACGTGTTATAAGACATCATCATATCAGGATACCCATTGGGAGAATTGATAGACACAAAACTCCATAAGATATTCTTAGTCACAGGATCACGGGCACCCTGAATGCTTCTTAACTTTCCAAAATCCACAATATCATAAAAATACCGATCAATCTTGTTTTCCCCGATAGGTACAGAATTTGTCCCGTCAAAGGCATAAAACCCATCTGTTCCATAATAATAAATAACACTTCCATCCCTCACAAGAGAATTGGGGGCTAACGTCCCACGACCCCTTGGCAAAGGCCGCAATCCAAACGATGCTGGCTGGGCAATGTATTCCACCCGATAAATGGAATCCGTAAAGAACAACACCGCATAGTCATTAAGGGCCATCACACGCTGCCCAGTGCCTCCTACGTCCTCTCTAACATCATTAAAGCCCGCCCCTAGCCCTGAGGTAGTCCAGTCCGTTATGAGGCCTTGTGCTGACCATCTCAGGCGGGTGTAACGATCCGTTCCACCGTCTACAAGGTTAAAGGCAAGCAAAAATGAATTGGATACCGCAATATCCCGACACCGAGGTGGACTGCCCGCTAAATTCCCAAACGTCCCCCCTACAGTCGTGTCATATCGCTGAAGGACATTCTCAAAGTTTGTCGCCAAAACCACTTCATCATAAAGATCAAACCGCCAATCTATCGCCGCAGAATTGTACGTTGTTCCGCTCACGTCAGACCATGTATTTGATCCCGTTAGCAGATAAAGATTTGTCTTCGTTCCAGCAAAAATATACTGCAAACCACGAGGCGTTTGAAATCGAGCCGCCCCAATCACATCACTGGGCAATGCACCCGTCTGTTCACTTAATGTTTTAAAAGGCACATAATCCGTACCTTGAATCAACACATTCTTAGCCATGACAAGATTGCCATCGTTCCTATACGACCCCATATCAGGCCGCCATGGGCCAAAAGGAATCATATCCGTAAACGTCATATAAGACCTGCTGGACGCCTAAATACACGCTCACTTACTGTCTTTCTTACAGTCTCACGGCTAAACCATGCCGAAGAACGACGATCAAACATACCCTGCCACGTCGCCATCTTATTCTCATCACCAAATCGCGGCGGGATATGCGCTAACGACCCATACAAATATAAAGATGGGTCCAGCCTCAATAACCAATTTGTTGTTTGTGTGTTGCTTAATGGCAACAGTTTCATCCAATACACAACATCCATCGTATAGTTCGAGTCGCTGGTGGGATAAAATTCTAACGCGCTTGTTATAACATCCGTATTTGAGGCGTTGCTATGCGTGATTTTTTCCGCATAAACCTCTGGTTTACCAGAGTATCCCGTCATTCTCGCTTCCCGAATGTCTTTTAAGGACCCAGACCGCAGCGTCTGATTGCCAGAAATTGTGGCATCATAAACACTCAAAACATCCGAAGGCAAGGTTACCGTAGATGACCCCGCTGTTACCGACAGCGACACTTCATTTTTCTTTTCCTGAGGCCAAAACGACGTATCCACATAGTTTTCAAACAAGGCTATAGCCAAATCAATATCCGCCGTTATATCGTCACTGCGAGGAAAATACCGACGAATGGCTGCAACCAACTCTGAATAACTACTGATGGCAACTGGCATCTAAACTGCTCCATCTGATATCGGCATCTGTCGTGACAATGTCCTTTAAGATACAATCCTTAAAAACCACACCCTGCAAACATGATCCAGTAAAATCACATCCCGTGAAGTTACACCGATTAAACACAAACCCACGAATATCATACCCGCTAAAGTCTGTTCCAGAAAAATCCATGCCACTCGCATTCTTGTTTTTGACGCAAGAAAAGTCTAAATCATTGTCCCGCAAGGCGTTTTCATCAACCTGAAAAGGATCAACAGAGTCTGACGTGTCTTGCAACGTCTCTTTGTTTTCTACCAAAACATGATCGCCATCTTGGTTTTGAACAATTTTAGGCCGTCGCCCTCTGCGTTTTATTGTCACACCATACTCCCATGAAAAACTTTTGTGTGTGGAAAATGCCTTTCAACAATCCGTATCAATTCAGGCACGTCTTTTATAACATCATCCCCATAATGCTTGCGAATAAAAGCCACTTCCAATTCATCCAAACGAAACAAGGGCACCTTATCTTGATTTCCATGCCAAATCCGTTTACTTGCATCACGGGCTTCCTGACGCGATTCATTGATCTTTTTTTGCGTATCGCCAACATAAGACCGATGAACGTGCATATCGTCACCATCCAGAACCAAATCTGTTTTGATGCCGTTTAAAACCTGTCTTTGAATAATCTCTGCCATATAAAAAAAGGGGAGGGAAGACCCTCCCCCCCTCTCCATCACTTCTTTTTGAACTTAGGGTCAATCATCGGTTTAGGTTTGCTGTTAGCAAACATACTTTCTTGACCGCGCTTTCTTGCTGTAGTTACAGGTGCAACATTACCTTTAACAGGAGGATTCATTGATTTCTTATCCATAAAAAGAACCTTTCGTTTGTGTTTAGTTTAAGTCTGCAATAACGCCAGAGGCACGCTCGTTACTGGCCTGCAAAGTGTACTCTGCAAGAATCATGTATTTATTACTGTCACCATCTTTGCCCAAATCCTCATCTTGCAATTCACGCAAAAAAGCAACTTCCCACATGTCGTTATCCAAAATGTGAACCGTCCGCGACCGAGAAAACGCATTTAAAACAACCTTTACTTCACCAAAAGAGGTTGCAATGATCTCAAGTGCCGCCGTTAAACGCCCGTCCGATGTGTCCTGACGCTTAACCGTTGCATACCAATCAAAAGTCTCAAACACCAACTTTTGAGCAGGTGACATCATAACCGTTTTGGTACCAGCGCCAGCATTGTTAAAAATGGATTGCTGAACGGTCTCAAACAAAGTTCTTGTAAAAGGACGCTGCGTTCCATCCGTTGCTGCCGCCGAAGCCGTCCCGTTGGCACCAGAAGCACCACGAGACACATTGGTAGAATACCAACCTTCCAAAGGACGAAGCTGTCTTGCCGTGTTGGTGGCACCCGGATCAACAGGAGCCTGATTTTGCGATAAAATAAACTCCATGTCGCGCAAAAGCCTTTGGTATCCGTAGGACATTTGTTTCGCAACTTCACTTTTATTTCCCGCCTTGCTGACAACTTCTTGTGTTCCAGAAACACCAAAGAAAATTCTGGAAATCTGTGTCACGTTTTTAGGACGCAAAGAAACAGTGTTTTGTAACGAACCTGCAACGTCACCTTCAATAGCAGCGTTTGGCCCAGGGGAACCAAGCGTCACTGTTTGCCATTGATGGGTTGTTCCCGTTGTGGTTGTCCTTTTGCAAATCTCCGTCAAAAACGGACATTGCATCATATTGACGTTATAAATAGCATCAATAAGAACTTCTCGGTTAGAAGCCGCACCCACATAGGAATCGACTGTATTTGCTGTAATTGCCATTGGATTGTCTTTCTTTTAAAAGTTTATTTTTTCATTTCGAGCCACAATCCCGCCAGATTGTTGTTCTTTTCTGCTTGGCTGGACGCATTTCGTATATTAGCCCGCAACGTGCGAATGTTGGATTGCTTAATATCGCTGTCCGTAACCGTCACCTTGCCAACAGAACGCTTTATCACCTTAGGTGCCTCTTTCACAGGTTTCAAAACCTCCGAGGATTTCATTTTCATGTCATTGTATGACATTGCATCTTTAGCCATCACAAAAAACCGAGCATCCATTATCTCTGCCACAATGTTTTGAGGAACATCATAAGTTTTGGATACAAACTCAGCAACCTTTTGTAAACCATTATCTTTCAACAAATCAGGTGCGCGTTTTTCTAAAATTTTATGTTGCTCTCTGAAAAAAGCCTCGTTGTATTGATTCGACTCTTGCTGCTTTTCCTCTCGGATTTTACGCAACGCTTCGCCCCGTGCCTTGGCTTGGTCTTCAATGGATTGCTTTTGATATTGCAACTTGGCAACCTCTGTCCAATCTTCTTCCGCTGCCGCCTGCTGAATTAACGCATTGATTTGTGAAAGGCTCGCACCAACATCTGAATTATCAGAAAGGATTTTTTCCATCACATCCAGCTTTTCAATTAGCTGCTGCTTCATGTCCAAAACATCCTGCGGCAACCCAACATCCTTAGGCTGCTGCTTCTCAGAATAAGATGCCACCAACTCAGACAAGGGCACCTTCTTCGTTTCTTCACCAACCTGAAACTCTATCAAATCATCAGGACTAGAATCCTCAACCACAACCTCTTCAGTGGCTTCAGAAGATTCCGCAGCCACGTCTTGCTCTTTGTTTTCTTCCGCAGAAACCCCTTCGGTTGCTGGCTCAACAACCTTTTCCGGCTCAACAGCCGCAGCTTCTGCACTCTTTACTTTTTCGTAAGCTTCAATAAAAGCATCTGTGGACATAATGTTAGCCTTTGCTTAAGTTATGTTTATTAATAATTCCCTGAAGAATCAAGTTAATTGATTCAAGGCCTTTGATTCTTGCATAAAAAGATTCTCTAAGGACGGTTTCTTCGGGCTTTGATGACATCATCTGATCCACAAGAGACATCCGCGCATCCGTAAGGATAGACTTAAACACAGGGCAATCTAACAATTCCCTTGCCTTCATAGCCTTATCTGACAGTGCAACGTAATCCATACAATCCGTTTCTAAAGTATAACTCTCATAGCACTTAGTAGTGCCATTGTTTCTTTTTGTTCTATTTCCAAATAAATGTCAATAATTTCCATATCTTCTTTTAAAAGAGCTTTAAGTGCCATCAAAGCATCCTGTAATTCCTTTTGCTTTTGCCTTTCTTTAGCCTCAAGGATTTGCTGCGTTTTTAATGCTTTCTCTAGCCGCTTAATCTCTAAGTCTAAAACTTTAAACTTTTCAATGTTTTGAGAATAATCAATAAGTTTTCTGACAACCTTTTTAACCTTTGGCTGCTCAAAAGCAATGATTTTTTGTCCAATGCTTTGTAACTCTTGATCTTCTATTTTGCGAAGATTAAATTTAAGAACCTCTTTTTCTTTTTCCCATCGTCTTTTTCTTCTGACTTCCAATGTGCCGCCACCAATAGAAGGCACGCTTGGTGATGTAATGGACGGTGTCCAGTAGTTTCCTGCCCAGTATGTTTTTGCCCAATACTGATTTGACCACATTTTAAAAGGCTACTCTGTTTCAATGCGCGTAACGCGACCATTCTCACGGACAATGCGCTTTGGCTTCTGTATCATAGATAAAGCACTCTGTGTGTTTTGCGTACTTGCAGTCGAAAACTCCTTAATAGCATCCCCAATCTTTGAAATAGCCTCACTTACAGATGCCATCTGCTTTTCCATATTGCTTTCTTTTTCAGAATCCTCACTTTTTTCTTCCTCTTGCTCTGGCGGCTCTGCCATCATCAATGCACGATTTGCCTCTTCCTGCGCAACCTGTTTTCCCTGCTCCACCAATAACTTAGCTTTCTCAAGCTTCAGCTTCTGAAGAGAGATTTGGGTTTTCATGACTTCAACCTGTAACGATCCTGCCTTATAAGCCGCATCCGCCGCCACTCTTCCCTCTTCAATGTCCATCGCCTTATCCATAGGCTCAGGCGGCGGTGGCGCAGGCTGAAACTCATCAGGATTTGCAAAATACTTTTCTACATCACCCAAACCAGACAACGTCACCAACTCCGACATTGTCCTGTACAAATGCTGAGGCGTTAACAGAGGATTGTTCATCAACCCCTGCGCCGCTATGTTCTGCTGCAACGATAAAACACCCTGCAACGCCAAAACCTTCGCCTCTTTGTCCGTCCGACCCGTGCCCACCGTAATGTCAAAAGACTTCCGCTTTCTCCACTCCCTAGGATCAACCTCGTAATACTTACCCGAATCACGCAAGATCATAGAATCTTTAGCATACTTCCTAAGCAACTCATGCGTCTTTAAATACAAAGACTTAATGCCAGTTTCAGCAAAGATACGCACAATGTTCTTTAACTTCTTTTGAGACGCATTCAAAATACTCGCGCCCACAAACTGCGTACTCTCCGATAATGCCGCTGGGTCCAACCCTTGCGTCACCTTCGATATACCCGTGCGACGCTCCGCTAACTCGTCCAACAGCCCCAATATAGGTATGTTCTTGTCCGCCACATACTCCACGTTTAACGGCAATATGCCATCCGTATTTGCCGCTGGAATCACACCCCCCGGATCAGCATCCGCCAGCATCTTTGTATCCAATCCCGTCGTATCAGGAACAATCGTCACAGGCGCATTGTGCTGCAGCATGTTGTTCAACGTACCACGCAACAACGTACTCTTATACCGCTGAATATCCCCAATCTCGTCATACTTGGAAATACCCCAAAACCTGTGAGGCACAATGTTCGGTGACAATGCACAGTAAGGAATCGAATCCGTTTCCTCACATTCCAACACCACAGTCACACCATTCCCAGTTTGTCCATAACCAAATGTTCCACCAACAATGGCACGATATAACCGCATATCCCCATTGTTCTTAACATCTGCCCGAAAGTATGTCTCCATAATCTCAACGCGATCCGTAAACGTGCTTTTATCGCCTGCACCAACATTCTGAAACGAATTTAAACGATCAGAATCTCTCGCCCGTTCTTCCTCAGAATTAAACAAAATCGTTGTCTTAGGCACACGCTCAATCTTCTCTAAACTATAACCAGCCGCCAC
>Ga0164292_10000825_pt1 | contig 24585 bp, 20 predicted proteins | sample GEODES117metaG_FD_111486 | JGI IMG/M metagenome (GOLD analysis project Ga0164292, IMG submission 111486) | Eutrophic lake water microbial communities from Lake Mendota, Wisconsin, USA - GEODES117 metaG | ecosystem: Environmental > Aquatic > Freshwater > Lake | place: USA: Lake Mendota...
AACCAAGAGATTATCAAATAGAGATTATAAATAAATCTATTAACTATTTTCAAGATAATAATAGAGGTCTATTAATACTTATTTGTGGTATTGGTAAAACTCTAATTTCTTTATGGATTACATTAAAAATGGGTATTGATAAAATTATTATTGGTGTACCAAATTTATTATTGTTAGAACAATGGACTGAAACAATTAAAAAATTAACAAACATAAATATATTAAAAGTCGATAGTAAATGTACTAATCAAAATGTTTTAGATTTTTTAAAAAATAACAAAAAAGCTATTGTTATTACAACATACGCTTCTAATCATAAAGTATTAAATGCAACTAAACAACTCGATTATACTTTTGGTATGAAAATATTAGATGAGGCGCACCATATTACAGGAATAGACAATGATAAAGATAAAAAAAAGAATATACGTTTTCTAGACATTAAATCAAATAAACAACTATCATTAACAGCAACAACTAAAGAACTAAAATCATCAGAAAATGATATTATTTCTAATACTGATAAAAAGATTTTTGGTGAAATTATTTCTGAGAGAAATTTGTTATGGGGTATTCAAAACAATATTATTTGTGATTATGAAATTAGTATTCTTGTACCAACCGATTTATCTCTTTTTGATAGTTTTGATATACCAATAGATGACCAAGAATACATTTTTTCAGCATTTTCTGCTTTAAAAAGTATATTTAATAAAGAATCACATCATATTTTGATTTATTCAAATAGTAAAGATAGTTCTGAAAAAATAAAAAAATATATAAAATTATTGTTAGAAAAAAAATACTTTGTATTACCAGAATTATTTTATGATTCATATTATGGTGAATATGATAAAAAAAAACAAAAAGATATAATTTGTGCGTTTGAAAATTCAAAATTTGGTATAATCTGCTGTGTATATTGTCTTGGAGAGGGTTGGGATTTTCCTAAACTTAACGCTGTAGTTTTTGCCGAAGAAATGAGTTCAGAAATTCGTTGTGTTCAGTCAGCATTACGCTCTGGTAGAAAAAATAAAGAAGAGCCAAATAAAATATCAAAATTAATTTTACCTATTATAAATATGGATGATGAAAAAAATGGATTTAAAAAAATCAGACAAGTTATTAAACAAATGAGTTTAGAAGATGAAACTATTATACAAAAAATTAAAGTATACAACACAGAAATAAAAAAATGTAAAAAAATTACCGATATAAAAGAAATTAATAATGATACATACGATGTTAAAAAGACAGAATATTTAAATACTAAAATTTATAATAGACAATCTTTTAGTATGACGTATAAACATGCTAAATATCTATTATCTGATAAAAAAATATTAAGTAAAGAAGAATATTTTAATTTATGTAATAATGATATACGATTTAGCAAAGATCCTCAAGACATATTTGGAGACAGTTTTGTTGGTTGGTGTGATTATTTTAGTATAGAGAGAAAATATTATGATATAAAAACTTGTAAAGAAAAAATTAAAACATATTTTAAAGAGAATAAAGAATTAATTAAACATCGAATTAATTTGAAAATTATTTGTGATATGTTGTGTAAAATGGATACAAACTTTCCACCACTAGGATTATGGGAAGATTATTATGGATTAAACGAATCAAAAATTATATTACTACCACTTTTATAAAATATTAGATTTTTTTTATATTAAATTTGAAAAACATAGTTTATATAAAAATATAATGCAAAATAACCCGGTTTTTAACGATATTACTAATATTTTTAAAAACTGTCTCGATATTTTACGAACCGAGGGACTTACTGGTGATAAAGCATTGCGTAATTTATCATATATATTAATTTTAAAACTATTAGAAAATAAATTCGATGATAATTTTAAAAATTATAATTATGATTTTGGTGATATGAAAATTAACAATGTGGAAAAATCTAAATTAATATCTTGTATTAAATTAGATATTCTTGCAAAAGAAAGTGATATAAATATATTAAATGCATTAAAAAATATATGGATCTATGTTTTATCACAACATCCTTTAACTGAAAATTTATTTTCTAAATACAGATTTACTGAGATTAAACTAAGTTCAACAATTAAAAAATTAATAATAAATATAAATAAAATAAATCTAAAAAATATAGATTATGATATTTTAGGTATAGGATATGAGGAAGTAATTAAAGACTTAATGACCGGAAAAGTATTAGGACAATTTTTTACACAACCTATTATTAAAAATATTATGATAGAATTAATTAATCCAAAATTAAACCAGGATGGAAAAATAGAAAGTATGTGTGATCCTACAATGGGAACTGGTGGATTTTTAATTACATATATAAAGAATATATTAAAACAATCTGTTGAAAAAAAAATAGATTTAAATTGGAACAATATTAAAAGTAGTATTTATGGTAAGGAAATAGACCCTGATACATATCAACTAGCTATTTCAAATATGTTAATATCTACTGGTCATATGTTCGATGAACTCGAGTGCGGTAATAGTATTATGGAACCAATTAATCGAAAATTTGATATTATAATGGCAAATCCTCCTTTTGGAATTAAAGGTATTAACTATGACGAAATTAAGTCGTCAATTAAAACACAATATTTTCCATTTAAATCAAAAAGCGCTGTTCTATTATTTTTACAAGCGATAATATTTATGTTAAAATTAAATGGTAGATGTGCAGTTGTTTTACCAAATGGTCAAGATCTTTTTTCTAGAAATAAGAGCATTTATCCAATTAGAGAATATCTTATGAAAACTTGTGATTTAAAAGAAATTATTTACTTACCAGCAGATGTTTTTGAAAACACATCTATCAAAACCTGTATATTTTATTTTGTAAAAAAAAAAGAAGGAACAGAAGTTATAACTATTATCGATAAAAAAAAAACAACAGAATATAAATTTATTGATAATCATGAAACAAAATCAGTAAAATTTTATGAATATGATATTAAAGAGAATAAAAAAAATTTATTAGTAGATGTATCTATAGAATTAATTAGTATGAGTTCTTATTCTTTAAATTATGCTGATTATAAATTCGTAGAAAAAAAAGAATATAAAAAAAATATAGAAGTAAAAACACTTGGAGATGTTTGTGAAATTAATTATGGTACTCGTATTGTTAGAAAAAATAATAGTGAAGGAAAATATCCTGTTTATGGTAGCGGTAATGCTACATTTACCACAGATACATTTAATAGGTCAGGTTTTAATATATTGATAGGAAGATTCGCATTATCTAATCAATGCGTTAGAATTGTAAATGGACATATTTTTCTAAATGATAGTGGTTTATCTATAAAACCTAAATTAAATAATTTAATACACAAATATTTAGGGTTTTATTTAATATTTAATCAAGATAATATTTATAATATTTCTAGAGGATCTGCTCAAAATAATTTAAATATGGATATATTTAAACTTATTCAAATACCAATTCCCTCTTTAGAAATTCAAAACAAAATTGTGGAATATCTTGATTTTCTAGATTCTTGTAATAAAACAAGTAATATTAAAATAGAAGAATTAAAAAAATTAAATTCGTATTGTGTGAATAATCAAATGATGTTTGGAATTAACGAAACCAAAACACTTGGTGATATTTTTGGTAATAAAACTAGTAATTATATTATAATACAAGATGATATAAAGTATAACATTGTAGGACTAAGTTCTAAAGGTTTTAGTAAAATTACAAAAAAATTAAGCGGTATTGATATTAAAATAAAAAGACAACAAGTATGTAAAGAAAATCAGTTTATTATAAGTAAAATATTAAATAGGTGTTATGGCTTCGTGACTGAAGATACAAAAGATAATATTATTTCTTCTGAATATTGGTTATTTTGTATAAATAATAGTATTGTTTTAAACAAATATATAAGTTATATATTTGAATCATATATATTAAGTAAATTAGAACATATATCTGACGGTGTTGGTATTCCTAGAATAAATAAAGAAAAATTTTATAATATTCAAATCCCAGTCCCATCTTTAGAAATTCAAAACCAAATCGTGGAATACTGTGATAAAAATAATTATATAATTAATCTTTTAGAAAAAGAGATTGAAAATAATAAAAAACTAGGTTCTGATTATATTAAGTCTATTTTATCTTAATATTATTATCCGCATTAAAGATTCTCTTATTTTTTTTTAACAATTTTAAACCTATCATTTTATATTGTTAAATTTGAATATCTTAATAATATAAAAAAAATGTCACAGCCTATTGAAATAAAAAACAGCAAACCTCTTCACCAAGTTTTTACTGGTGAAGTTAGTAATACTAAAACTACAAATAAATTTACTACATTGGTTTTAAATAATGACAACTCTGTGTTTAGTTTAATTACTGAAAGAAAAAATTCATTAAAAGATTTATTGTATTGTATTAGAGAACTATATCATAATAATGGTTTTGTATCTTTATTTACTTTGCTACATTTTAGCGAATTTTTAGATTTATATATTAATATAGATCTTGAATTGTTATTTTTAGAATTCTCAAATTCTGGACTAAATGACGAAGAAATGGATAGATTTTGGGCATCTTTATTCGATTGTCTGTTAATTAGTCCTCTGTTTACTAATTATCCAATTGTATTTGAAAATAAAACAGAATATAAAATAGTAAAACCAAGTATTGATAGAATAAATAATTTTTATAAAAAAACTATTAAAATCTATAAAACAGCGTTACAGCTTGGTATAAATAAGGTTAATATAGTAGATAAAATTTTAACAAGAGAATTTTATCCAGTACAAGAAAATATATTAAAAGATAAAGAATGTTTAAATATTCTTATTTATGATAATTTAAACCATCCAAAAATTTATAACAGAACAAGTGTAAATTCAAGAACCAGAATTTTCACAAGAATTATATTTGAACATTATAAATTACAAATTAAATTCTTTGATAATTATATTGGATTGGATGATAATAAATATGAAAAAGAAGAAAAATTAAAAGTTAGTCATTATGTCAATAATATTAACAGAGAATTAGTTTATATTGGTCATAATTTATATAATTATTTTCCGCGCGAATTATCTAATTTAATTGTAGATTATTTCTCTGTTTGTGAAATGTTAAATAGATTTATATTAAAATAATAATAACTATAGTTAAACAAAATTTATATATTTTATTGTTGCAATAATATTACTTGATTTTTGAAAATTTCTATTTTAATACACAATTTTATAATTTATCTAAGTAAACTTAAACTTAAAATCAATATTTATTTTTTTGTAATCTTTTAAACTTCCAAGAGAATTTGGTACAGGTTTTAGTAATTCTGTAGTTGACATTACTGTATTATTATAGTAATAAAAATAATGCGAATAAAACGGAGGAATATTTCCAAATTTATCCCAATCTTTAAAATTATCGTCTGACATTACACAATAATCCATTCTATTCATTAAATACATCTGTGCCATTCTAAAAGCGAGAAAATCGTCTCTTTCTCTTAAATAATGATATTTTTTATCTTTCCAATCTTTTTCTTTTTGTTTTTTATAATCTTCAGCAACGGAAATATAAGCACATGGATGTTCTCTAACAAATTTTTTAAACGTATTCCATACTTTTTCGGTTATTTCTGTACTTGATGTAAAATCTTTATCACTATATTGGTGATTTTTAAAAACATAATTTACTCTACAATTTTGGTCATTTAATTTAAAGAATTCATTATAATGATCTTCCATACATTTTAAATAATTTTTAAATATATTTTCCTGATTGTATACAAATTTTTTGTTATTATTTTTTTCCATATACCATTTTGACATCATATTTGGAACATCTACTATTAATATATGATGCGGTTTTATTTCTTCTGTTAAATATTTTGGTATTTCTTCTGGTACAACATTGTAATTAAATCCTCCAATAATAATAGGTGTTATAATAAATAAATTACTATAAATAAAATAAAGTATTATTAAAAATAATAGTATTTTAACTAAATTCATATTATATTAATACAGATATTGAATTAGTATAATAAAAAAAAGTAATGTATTATCCTTAATTTTTTCAGCACGGTTTCGTGAAGTTTTATTTTAGAATAATATAATTATCTAGGTTTTGATTTCTTAGATTTTTTTTTTGAAATTTTCTTAGATTTTTTCTTAGATTTTTTCTTATTACTACTTTTAGATTTTTTTAGACATTCTTTTTTATATATTTTTGCAGATGTTTTCTTAGTCATTCCGCCAGATTTTGATTCAGTCGAATGAGGTGGTAAACTAATAATAGATCTTACCAATCCCTCAATATACTCTGGAGATGGTAATAGATCTTTACTTTCACCGCTATCATATGCAAATTGATGACTTACAGTATTGTTAGAAATTAACAATCGATTTAACCTGTGAGCCCCGCAGACTTTTTCATCTCTATAAGAAGTTTTTTCATCTCTACTAAAACATTCTTTATAAAAATTATACAAGTTATTTATAATAGATTCAATCACACCTATAAATACTTTGTTTTGCGTTTCAACAAGTCTTGGTGCATTTAGTGTTTTGTCAGCTTTATATTTTGTTAAAGATTCTTTAAATCTACTTTTAATTCTTTCTTTAAGTGTGCTATAATCTACAAAAGAAAATACTAAGATTATCTTATAATGAGCCGGTACTAAATCAAATATCCAATTTAAACTACTACTACCAAAAGTTGTTTCAAAAACAATAATTTTTTCATTATTTTTAATAGATTCTTCTAATTCAACATCTAATAATTTACTACAAGTAAATTCAGTATTATTATTACAAGGAATTTTGACCCGAGCGTTAAAATAAATATCAGTAAATTTTTTTGCATTTTGTTCATACTTTTCATCTTCACATTTTTTATCTTCTCCTATACATTCTTTGGTTACTCTTTCTATTATACCATTAATATCATTCTTAAATACTGTATTTTTTTCTACATAGTCATCTATAAGAAATTTTTTTATTGATACGCCTTTTTGATCAATTCCTAAATGTTCTAAGGTTTTATCTACTAATGATGATTTACCCGTTCCAGTCGGACCAGCTGTAATAATAAAATAATAATCATCTGATAATGGACCGAGCATTGTATATTTATTTAATAACATAAATTTGAAAAAATATATAAACAAAAAAAAATGTCAAACGATTATATAATCGACATAAAATCAGTAGGTGAAATTATTATAGATATAAAATGTTTATGTGGTAAATTATTAAATCAATATAGCGGTTTGTGTACAAGTAGACATTTTATAAATAGTTATAATAGAATCGAATATTGTAAAGAATGTAAAAATATTATATCTATGGATTATAATCATAAAAAAATTTGTATAAATTGTAAAACATATATTAATAACTGATTCATTTAATCGGTATTTCTGTCCTGTAAATCTTTTTTATCAATATCGATATCGTTTAATGAAAACGGATCCTCTATACTTTCAAGTTGTTCTACTGTTTCGTCATCAAATGTTTCTTCTTGTTCTTCCTCCTGGTTGTATTTTATTTTTAATGTTCCATGATTACATTTTCGTTTTTCTGATTCTAATATATTATTTACATATTCGTCTAGTATTTTTTTAAATTTAGTCTGTTCTTCTTTTGAAAATTTACTCTCGGAAACATATTTCCATACAGTTATAAAAAACAAACTAAGTACATTTAAAACAAATAATGATATTTTATCACTTTCTTCTGAATTCATAATCATATTTTCATAAATTTCAAAATAATGAGATATAGAAACATTATCATACAATATTATTTCTGATAAAGGTTTTAAGTTTTCTGTACTATTCAATAAAACATATTTACTCAGTATTTTTGTTAAATAACCATTAATTATAACATGACGATTATAATATCTTTCTGTATTTTTTATATTATCTTTCTCTACATCTATCAATAATTGTTGTTCATATAAACCTATATTTTTTATCATATTGTAATTTTTATTTAATATATTAGAAAACATTTTTATATAATTTTCACTAGGTAATTTGTAATCTATTATATTATATTTATATATTTTAACATCTTTGATTTCGTTTTGAATGTTTATATTATACCATTGTTTATAATATTCTTTGTCTTTTTTTAATATCATATCTTTTGTCAAATTACATTTAGAACATTTATTTTCAACAAATTTATGAAAATTACTAACCGGACATTTATAATTAAATGACTTATAAAACGATTCGATATTTTCTTTTTCTGTAATTATTTGTAAAATACTTTTATCATCGGTATCGTTTATTGATTTTTTTAGGGTTTTACATTTTGTACAAATCGAATCCTTTAAGACAGAATTTGTTAATTTTTTATTTTTTTCAATATTAGATATCCAAACATTATTTTCGGTAATTTCATAATCTTCTTTACCATCATTCATTAAAAAATGTTTAAATGAATGTTTTTCGCCTGTTTTACAAAAAATATCACCATAATAACTTTTTATTTTCTGATCTTGTTTATTATATGTAAATATAACTGGAATCAATCTATAAAGATTTTTCATAACGGTTTTATTAATATTATCATAAATTATTAATTCTTTATTATTGCATTTTTTATCATTCAAAATATCAATAAAACATTTATAAGAGTTATATTTATAAATTTCATATTTATTGGTTAATTTTTCTTTATTTATTATTTTGTATTTAGATAAAATAAATTCTACACTATCTATTGGTAGACCTATTATTTTTTCACTATTTATAAACTTTACAGAACCAATATAACTATTATGTATATAATAAAGATATTTATAAATAGCGTCATCTAATAAAAAATTTATTTCTAGTTGTTTTGTTTGATGTATTGCATGAGTATTTCCTCTTATTGATTTATAAGCTTTTATAAATATATGTTTAATTAAATCTTCTAAAGTAGGTATTTCTTCTATAATATCAGATCTGTCCTTTTTTACAATATTTATAAAATTTAATAAAAGTTTATTTTCAGAATAAATATCTTCACTACCGCCTTTAATTCCTTTATTTCCTATCATTTCTCCAAAGTTGATATCTTTTTCTTTTTTAAATCTTCCTAATCTAGTTATAATATCTTCATCTGTAAGAATTTCAAAAATATTATTTTTATGTTTAAATTTCAAAGGTCTTTCTGTAATAGTATCAAGTTTTTTAATATAATAAAGAACATTATATTTATTGCTAACATATGTATTGTATTCGACTAAAACATTGTTTTCTATAGAACAATCATTACATTTACAAAAATTAATTTTTTTATCAGAATTATCGTTCTCGTGACATATAAAATTTCTATCTATGTTATTATAATAAAACAATTTTTCTTCATATTCGGTAAAGTCATAAAATTTAAAATTATGTATATTTTCTTTTTTTATCAATAATCTAGTTTCTGTAGAATGTATCTTAGGCCACGCTTGTAAGTAAATTGTTCCTATAGACATTACCATTCCATTTTTTTCTTTATAGTCTTTTATAAAATCTATACCATATTTTTTAGAAACTTCAAACGTAGATTTGTATTTATTATAGAACTTAGAAATAGACGTATCGTTTTTTTCCTTAAATGGTAATCTATATTTTATAGAAGATAATACAGGTTTTAAAATAGATATCCATACAAAATTCATAGCTGTATTCCATAAAATATCAAAATCACCAACTCCAGATACTGCTGAACGTATATCACTATTAAAAAAACATTTGTCTAATCTAGAAAATATTTCAGATAATCCATCTGACATAAAATCTTCAATTATAAAAACACTATGTTTACTTTTATTTAAAAATTGTATTAATTCTTTTATATCTTTTTCATTATATTTATCCAATGGTTTGTTATCTTTGTATGTATGAGAATTTGTAGGAGCGTTATAATACAAATGAATTATGTCTTTATGTTTATAATCTCTATGAGATATGTTATTTTCTAATTTTAAATCAAATGTTTGAGGGTCAACTAATATAAATTTAAAACTAGGAAACATTGTTGAAAGGAAATGTGTTTTATGACCAGGCGCAGAACCAACAAGAATAACAAATTTACAATCTTTATCTTCCATATAACATTTAGTAAGAAATTGAACTTCTGAAATAAATAGTTTTCTTTGACCAATATGTATAGAATTTGTCATATTTAAATGTGAAGAGTATTTTAATCTTTCTTCAATATCATCGAAAGTAATCAAAGGTTTTTTAACACTGTTTTTATGTTTTAATATAAGTTTAATTATTTTTTCATTATTATATTTAGGAAATATTTTATAATATTCTAAAGATAATTTGTATTCTGTTGTATCGCCTCCATGTTTAAACTTTTTAAGACTTATAGTATCTCTGTTCTTTAACATTATTCCAATCATAAAACAAAAAGTATAAATATCTGTTATTACATAAATTAATTTGGATTTATATTCTGGTATACTTTTATTATCAACTATTTTAGTCTCCTCGTCTCTAATAAATGGTAAAATAGAATCCTTTAAACCATATAACAAACTTTCTTGTATGTCTGGATATTTAATATCAAAATATTTTTTTAAAATTATATTTACAGTTTTCCAAACGATTGGTCCTAATGTTTCGTTTTCGTATGTTGATTTTATTAATTTACCATCTATAAACATTTGTTTTAAATCACTATCTATAGAAAGAATTTTTTCTCCACATATCTTACAATACGCTTGATATTGATCTTCTGTCTTACTCACATATTTTAATAATATCTCTTTTTTTTTTAAAGTTTTAATATTGTCTATAAGATCAACAGTATGTGGACATAATATAGGAATATTACATTTATTACAATTCATCATTTGTTCTTTTGATAATTCAACAAAAGGTAATAATTTAGTATAATTATTTTTCATTTGGCGTAAAATAGGAATATGTTCACATTTATTTTTGGATATAAAATTGAGATACTGGACATCTTTTTCGTAGTTTAATTTTAGAATATTTTTTTCATCTAATGTTAAGTCTTCTTTTTTGTTTTTAAACAACTTAAATTTTAAATACTTTAATAAATTTTTTTTATTATCTTCTATACCGATTGTATTTGTATATATCTTTTTTATAGTAAAATCTATTTTAGATTCTCCATTTAAAAGTTTTATATATAGTAATAAATATTCATATTTATCAATATCATTAATAAATACTGAATAATCGATACATAGTTCTGTTTTTAATAAACGACACATTTCATCATATAGCTTTGGTTTTTTAAATTTATGTTTTTCATTTACTTGATTAATAATTTTTATTGGATTTTTAAATAAAATATAACTATACATTAAATTTGTACTTATTTTGTGTATAAATTCATAAAATAAACATAACTTATTTAATAATATTGCTGTTTGGAGTAAAGTAGACTCTTCAAACATAATTTCACAATCTATTTTCATTAATGTAAGAACATTATTAAATAAATAACTTGCTTCCATTTGTTCATAATAAGAATGTAAATAATTTATAAAATTGTTATAGTAACCTAAAATAATTTTATCTTTTGATAAATTATCTTTTTGTAAAAAGTTTATTATTACACCAGAAATATTAAACATTTCATTGTTTGGAAGATTAATTAATTTATCATTTAGACTACACAACATCTCAGAACCAAACTGAATAGGAAATGAGAAATTTTTACCATCAGAAATTATAGGTATTATATATTTTGAAATAGATTTTATTAACAATACAGCATTTTTACTTTCCAATTTAGAAAACTCCAATAATTTAATAAAATTAGTATAATGATATTCATCTATTTCAGCCTCTTTACATAGCTTTTCATATAGTATAAATAAATCTTGTTTATTAAGTACCGAGACTGTTTGTTTAATTACTTTTATTTCTTTAGACATATTTTTTAAGAATCTTTATATATGTTATATATATTATATATTACATTCTATTAACTAAAAAATCTTTTAAATAGGCAAAAATTATTTAATATATGAATAAAAAACAATTTAGTAATAGAACTATTTCTACATTTGAAATAGTCGGGGCTTTTATAGTAGATCTATATTATAATCATTTTTATCAAGAAGCTAAACGACTCAGAATGGTTGGAAAAGCAGATTCTGTTACCGAAGGTTATAAACATGTTGTAGGAATATACATAATGTCATTAAATAATCCAGAATCATATAAAAAAACAATTGTAGGTCTTCACAAATATTATTATACAACAACAAGATATACCGGAATCTCATTTAGTGATTGTATCAATGAAATAGTTAGTCATTTCATTCCCGATGATTTTTTCGAATCTACAACAAATATTCAAAGAGATGGTATATTAAAACAAGTTTTATCTCAATCGGTGAAACAATTCAGCAGTGATATATTGTGTAGCGAATTATTACATACAATTATAGATAAACATAATGATAAAAATTTAATTCGTAAATTGCAAGATAAGATGTTGTTAGCATTAATGCATGAGAGAGAATTATTGTTTCAAAAATTCTTTAAAGGTTCTAACCGTTCAAATACAGATGTAAATTATGAAATGATAAATAAACTTAAAAGTGAAATAATCAAGTTGGTAAAAAATAATACAAAATTAAATAACGATAATAAAAGACTTGAACTCGAAATACAAAAACTTAAAAAAAATATAAACACAAATATTATCCAAAATCAAAAAACCGAACTATCTACTTCCGATGAAGATAATGTTACTAATTATACAAGAGAAAATTATACAAGAGAAGTTAATCAAAATTCTTTATTTGGTAGAAGAAACCCGATTCATTTTCGTAATACTGATAGACAATTGGAATATCAAAAACCTACTCAAGTAAGTAGTGTTACAGAAAAACCTACTCAAGTAAGTAGTGTTACAGAAAAACCTAATCAAGTAAGTAATATTACAGAAAAACCTACTCAAGCAAGCAGTGTTAAGAAACCTTTAGTTAAACAAAATAAAACACAAAACACAATATCACAAACAAAACAACAAACAATAATTTCAGAAAAACCACAATTAATAAAAACTATTGATCAGAGTAATTTAGTAGAAAAGAAAAATGAAAAAGACCTAGATATCAATATAGAAACAGAACCATTTGTTGCTTCTCCATCTAATTCTCCAATATTATCAAACAAACCATCACCAAAAAATTTTCTAACTAATTCGTTACTTAAAACACAAGAAGACGGTTTAGAAGATACACAATCTCCAACAAATTCTCCAGTGGTTTCTCCGACGATTTCTCCTGTAGATTCTCCAAAAGAATCTATAGTAAGAAAATCTAATTCCAACTTCTTTGGATTTGATTTATAAAAATTTAATTTATATAATATAATAATGGATAGTAAAAGTAGTATAAATAATTCAATACAATATGTAAACGAAAGTTCTTTTCGTAATTTATTTGCAAACCCACTTTATGTTTCTCTAACAATTGCTTTTTCAATAATGTTAATCATTATTAGTATTTATGAAAAAAATAGAATGGTTAAGACATTGTTTTATATTACACTAGTCACAGTAGCTCTAGTATTTATACATAATAAACTTATTCTTATTGATTGTAGAAAAGAACAATTAGGTACAGAGGTTTCAAACTTAACTAATATAATTGATTCTGGACCAAAATACCAAGTTAAATCTTCTTTTGGTGGTTCTGATGTATTAAAACATATATCTATATAGATATATACACATGGAACAAATTATTGTGGATGATATAAAAGTAGACATGTTGGAAAAATCATATAAATATTATTTAAATAAAAGTACTATTTTATTTGGTGCTTCTAATAGTGGCAAATCTACTATTTTATTAGAAATATTATATCTGTTAAAAGACAAAGTTCCTAATATTTTTGTATTTTCACCAACAGCAGATAATAATAATACATTCTTTGGAATAGTTCCGGAACCTCTTATTTTCAAAGAATTAGATATTTCTAAATTAAACGAAATATATAAAAGACAACAAGCATCTACTAAAATCTATAATACAGTAAATGATATTGTAATTCTTAAAAAACTATTTGACAAAGTTTCAACAATTGAAGAAAAAAGAATATATGACAAAGCTAATATTACGGCTGAAAATTTTATCGAAAAACACCAATCTTTAAATAAATCAGAAAATAAAATAATAATTACAGAAATTAAAAACACAAGAGATAAGTATCTTATAGATTTATATAAATCCACAATAAGAAAAAATAAAACTAGATTAAAAAATATGGGGATTTCTACAATAGAACAATATACAATAAGATATCTTGATTTTAATCCAAACTGTGTAGTTGTTCTAGACGATTGTGGTGCTATTTTAAAAAAATTCCAAAAAGAAGAAGTAGTAAAAAAAATATTGTTTCAAGGAAGACATTCTTATATCAATTTAATTCTTACATTGCAAGATGATATGAATTTGGACTCTTCTATTAAAAAAAATTCTTTTGTTAATATTTTTACCACCAGTCAGTGCGCTAACGCGTATTTTGAAAGAAGTAGCAATAATTTTAATAAAAAAGAAAAAGAAATTGCGTCTAAAATAATACCATATATTTTTTCTAGAAAAGATTACAAAAAGTTAGTTTATATAAGAGACGATATAAATCCTTTTAGATATACTATTGCCGATATTTATGATACATTCAGATTTGGATCTAAAGTATTATGGGACTTATGCGATAAAATAGATAAACAAAATAAGAAATTAGATCTAGAAGACCCAATGCTTTCTGATTTTAAAATCAATATTTAATAAAAAAAAATATGTTATATAATATAAAATGTTTATGTATGGAGGAAATATAGATCTTATTTTGTTTATAATATTTGGGTTATTTATGTTGGGACTTTTTGTATATAAAGTAGTTTCGAGTCAAATTAATAAATCTAGAAGTAAGCTCGGAGGTAAACCTGTGGGTAAATCTAGCGGTAAGTCTAATAGTAAACCTGGTATTAAACCAACTATTGTTGGTAGTAACGTAATTTATGTTCCTAAAAATGGTTACAATGATGACATGCCTTTTTTCTAATTATTTAATGATTAATGATTAAATAATTATATAAATATATGCTAGTAACGTTAATTCAGTTGATACTATTATTTATAATAATAGATTTTATTTATAAATACTACAAAAAATACACTTTAATTTTAGGATTTAATCAAGATCTAACTTATGATATATACGGTGATATATATCCATTAAATAATTATCAAGGTAGAGTAAGAAATTAAAATTATATGATATAAATTTTTTTTTTAAAATTAAATGAAGCGTTATATGTTATTAATATATTAAATACTATTAATATAATATATATATAAATATGAATATTTCAGATATTAGCGATTTTAACCAGCTTCTTTCAATGGTTCGTGAGGATACCGGTTTGATTGAAAAATTGACAGATGAACAAGTTACCATGTTAAGAACCGGACTTAATCCTTATGGTAGAACTGTAGAAGGAAGTGGTAAATTGACTTGTATTTCTATTATAAATATGGAAGAACAATATATGAGAAAATTTTTAATGACATCGCTTATTGGATTTTTGTATAGAAAATGTGACGAACACGGATTGGATGATGGAGAGCCACCTGTATATATGGACGACAGTAAAGATTTTTTGGATAAGTATCATAAAGCTATAAACGCTGCTAAATTGAGTTATGTTTTTTTAAATTCTACAGAAGCCAAAGATCTTTCTAATCCGGAAATTAAAGCAAGACATCTTAAAGAAACGAGAATTGTACAAAAAGCGGAAAATATGAAAAAAAGATTGATTATTAGACAATTTTTAGATGAAAATTTTTCATTTAATCCAGATCTTCATATAAGAAGTGCATATAGTTCAAATCCGTTAGATACAGAAAGAAAATCGATTAATGAATCTAAGTCTACATTTGTTAATCATATTCCTCCGGCTGATATTTATCATAGATGGCAATATTATACTGATACAAACTATGAAGAAATTAGAAGTTCTGTTAATGATTTGTATTGTGAAAAACCTGATATTGAATTTGCTATTAATCCATATGATCAATTTGAAACACAAGAAGATTCAGATAAATTTGTTCAAAAACATAAAAACGAAGTTATTGCTGATATTCTAACTCTAACTAATGGTAAATGGAATTTGTGTGGTTCTTTTAAAAAAAATAGAGAAAGAATTAATTTCTATAATGAAAAAACAGCCGTTATCGAAGAAATATTTAAACAAATCGAACAAGATAAAAAACTTGGAGCTGATCTAATGAGAAAAAGGGTTATTCGTAAGAAAAAACAAAATATTGCAGATTATGGAAAGGAACCAGAAGAATTTAAAGCTTATAGAAAAGAAAACCCTTCTGGATTTGAAAATTTTGGAGCCGAAGATATGTCTAAACATAAAGAAAATTTTACAGTTAGTAAAGATTGTCCATACGACGCTGTTCAAGTTGATGTATTTGATTTTTCACAGGGAGGTACAACGGTTTCGAAGAGTGAATTTTTTACAGAGGCCGAAGAACCTAGCAAGATCAATTAAAAAGTATTCTTAACTAATTCTCTATTAATTGGTTCAACGTAATCTATTTTTAGAAATTTAAATATATCTTTTTCTGTATGTATAGTCGAAACATATTTTTCAGTTTTAATCGACATCAAACCGTTTTGAGAAAGAACATAACCTAATTTTTTTGCCAATTTTCTTGTATAAATGTTAAATAATTTATTTCCTGTAGTATAAAAAAGCATAAAACATAGATTAGATTTTTTTGTATAAAAAATATCTAACTGTCTTATATTTTCACCAAATAAAACTATAACACTAGCGGTACAGTCTCCTTTTTGTAATATTTCTATTATATATTTCTTTTTTTTAAAAAATTCAATAAATTCATCAATTGGTGTTAATATTATAATATCTAGATCATTTAGATAATTAACTTCTCTTCTAAAACTACCAGTAGGAACTGCGCTCTTCACATATTTAGTAATATATTTCATATGTTTTTCAGCTTCACTGTATGGAATTTTTTTTTTAAGGTATTTATAATATTTTAATCCAATCTTTTGAGTATCCGTTAATAAATCTGGAAATTTTTGTAAATAATTTCTTAGAGTTGTAACATTTCTAACTCCGTAATATCTTTTTAATTCTAATAATTTTTTAGGTCCTAAACCAAATATTCTATTTAATCTTTCAGTATCCATATTTATATATAACAATGGAAAATTCGTTAGAGAGAAATCACAATAATATACAATTTAAATTAGCGCTATTAAATTCTTGTTTTGAGTTTATTTTAAATAAAAAAAATAACCTGTTAAATAAAGATATTTATAATAGTTTTTTAAAACATAAAAAAACATATACAATCGAAACCATTTCATTTATTTCAGAATATTATGATGATAGTAAAACAGATAAAAATTCTGTTAGTGATTTATATAGTAATTATCTAATTAGTTCTAATTATATAAACATACTTAACGAATATACTGAATATATAGAAAATAATTTTTCTAATTTATGTAATGCACAATTAAAAAAAATTAAAAAAATCAATATATCAACCCATGTTTCTGATATAGAAACAGACATTTGTGAATGTAAAGGAAAAATGATAATGTTTCAAGAATTAAGCGAATATAAATGTACAAACTGTGGAAGATTAAAATATATGATAGGTTCTTTATTAGATATATCACAATCAAACAATACATCTGTAATAAAATCAAAATATGGTTCTTATGATCCTGGAAAGCATTGTAGATTTTGGATTAACAGAATACAAGCCAAAGAATTATTTAATATTTCTTCATCTTGTATTGAAACAATTAAAAAATGTTTAAAGAGAGACAATATAACTAACTTAAAATTTTTAAAATGTGTACAAATAAGAAATTATTTAAAAGAAAATAAAATGTCAGAATATAATGATCATGTACCTTATATAAGAAGGTTAATAAATAATATTTTTCCGCCACAATTAACATATGAAGAATCGTTAGAGCTATACAATTATTTTGACCAAGTAAATAATATTTATGATTCAATAAAGGATAATAATAAGACAAATACTATATATTATCCTTATATTATATATAAAATTTTAGAAGCTATTTTGCCATCTGGAAACAGAAAATATCTTATATTAGAATGTATTCATTTACAAAGTCGAGAAACATTAATTGTTAATGATAAGATATGGGAAAAAATATGTAAATATATAGATATTAATTATATACCAACTGATAAGTATCTTTTTAATTTTGATTAAACTAATAATTATATAATTATATAAATGACTAAAGAATTTAAACAAGAAGATATAAAATTTATTGTTAATAGATTTATTGGAAAAATACAATCTACTAAAAATGAACTTAAAATTAAAAAAAAGATAATACTACAAAATGATATGAAAATGGTTTTTCCAGATAAAACTATAGCACTTGTTATAAAAAATTTTGGTCAATATTGTACATTTATGAGAATAGAAAAAAATAAAATTAATAACGATAATTATTTGAGATTAATCCAAGAACTAAAAACATATTCTCATTATAATAATGATAGAGGATTAATAATAAATCCACACGTAGAAGATTATGGTGTTGTTATAAAACAAAATAACCATATAGTGGTTAGTATTAGTGGAAACGAATTTGATTTTATTTATAGTTCTCAAAGATGGGCACAAGACCCTAAAACAAAAAATTTACCCCCTATAACAAAAACATTATCAGTTGAGGGATCTGATATTACTAAATGTAAAAAAACTATTAATTTTATAACTAATATTGTAGAAGAATATAAAATAAATACTATTATTGATTTGGCTTGTGGGGATATGACATATATGAGAGAAACTTTATATAATATACGAAAAACAAAAAACATTGAATATTATGGTTTGGACGTATCAGCAGTAAATTTACAAAATATTTTTGAACAGTATTGTGGAAACAGTATCACACAATTTACTGTAGATAAAAAAAAACATTATACTAACCATTATGTAAATGATATTAGTACAGAATATAAAATAACAGAAGATAACGGTTTTTCTAGAAATGTAAGATGTATAGAAGAAAAAGATTTAAAAAATATACGAGAAGGTAGTATGTTAAATATAGAAGATTTGAGTAAATTACAGAAACAGACAAACAATCAAAACTTATCTATTATTATTGTTAGAGAAGTTTTTCAACACATACATATCGATGATGTGAATACTGCATTATCAAATATATTAAAAGTATTTAATAATTGTTATTTTCTAGCCACGAATTATATTAATAATTCAGATTATTGTAATGGTTTTATGACACTTACTGGAGGAACACAAATAAGAAATCTATCACTACTACCAACAGAACCACAATTACCTCTAACTAGAAATTTTGATGATCAATATCCACTAGAATTGTACCCAAGAAAACCAAACGAACCTGGGTATCATTATATGTCTTTATGGTATATAAAAGATGGAGCATTTAAAAGTGTAAATTAAATATAATATCTATTATCTTGTTTTCATTATAATATAATTTGATGTTAGTGTTTGTACTATATTTTTATTATATTTAGTTAATATAGAAATAGTTTTTGCATATATTAATTTTATATTATTATCATATGATAGATAATCATTATTTTTTTTGTTATTTATTAATGTATCAATATCTTTTTTATCTATAATATTTGGTAATTGTTCTGATATTTCTAATGTAATATTTATAAATTTTAAATTTAAATCTTTTGATGATGCATAAAATCTTCCATAAAAATCTTTTTTAAATTTAGCAGGTATTTTAAATTTGTTAATTAACTTTTCTAATTGTAATTTTTTAAATTCTGGAAATAGTTTCATTATTTTTTTATGAACAAAGATCATATTTACGTTATTCATATATACACAAATATAATCTTTATAAACAGATATAAGACATTTTGCAGATGCTCCATAATATACAGATCTATCCCAATAATAATTTATATCATGAATAACGGTTTTATCTTCCAATTTATAAAGAACATTATATTCGGCAACTATTATTGATGGAGTTATTTTTTTTAATAATTTAGTAGCAATATATGCATCATTATAATCAGTATCTATAGATAACAATCCAAGATTTTTTGGTACTTTAAATTCATCTATTAATTGATGAATGTTATTATATGTAATGAATCTCTGAAATAAATTTATTTTTTTATTTTCATTACCTCCGTCCAAAATTGTACCTTTCCAGTCTAGTTTTTCTCTAATAATTCTTGTAATACATTCACTTCCATCTTCTACACCAAACTCGAAATAAGATTTATCTAAATCGTATTTTTTTGCTATAATTTCAATAAGATACAAAACAACACCATCTTCTCCATTTTGAGAAAACACCTTTTCTTCGTATTTATTAATATTGTTCATATATCTTTATTTTAAAAATGATAATTATATATAATATAATAATTCAATGTCAAATTTTAATAAAAAGAAAAGCAAAAAAAACAGTAAGAAAAAAAGTTCTGGTAAAAAAAGAATGAACAGAAGGGGTGGTTCTGAATACTTTGATTATATTGTTGGAGAAAAAAAAGAAAAACATAGCGGTTTTGGTTATGATGATATATTTAAAATTAGAGTTGCTAGTAATGATATGGTTATACAGGATGCTTTAAAGAAAGGTTATTTGTTTGAAAAACATTTAACTATGCAAATTTCACAATATATAAAACCAGGAGATGTTGGTCTAGATTTGGGAACTAATATTGGTTGTGTTACTATTCCTTTATCAAGAATGGTTGGAAATAACGGAAGAATTCATTCTTTTGAACCTTTTCCTAAAACACAAGAATATTTAGAACATAATATCAAAACAAATAATTTAAATAATGTTACTTTACATAAAGCCGCAGCTGGTCATACAATAATGAAAACAACTCTGTCTGGAGAAATAGCAAATTTAAAAAAAACAGATAATAAAAAAAATAATAGTAAAAAAAATAATAGTAAAAAAAATTCTAAAAAAGTTGTTAAAATTAAAAATATGGATTTCAGAATTGATAGTAAAGATATTAAAAGTAAAGAAAGTACCAATTATGGCGGTGTACAATTAGGTAAAGGTGGACCTATAGTTAATATGATTACAGTAGATTCTTTATCTTTACCAGTAGTAAATTTCATTAAAATAGATGTCGAAGGAGCCGAATCTATAGCTTTATACGGTGCTAGAGAAACCATAACTAGATGTAAACCAATAATAGCCTTTGAATATAATTGGCAAAAACTTAGCGAAGATTATGTTAAAGAATTAAATATTCCACCCAGTGTATACAGATTTGATTTTGTAAAATTTTGTAGAACTTTGGGATACGATAAACTAGTTTGGTCTGATGAAGATTATATTCTTTTTCCCAAAGATACACAAAGAGTAAATAACGATCCAAAAATATCTTGGGAACAAGTCGATACTATACAAGGATTAAACGAGTTTAATACTTCCGGATATACTTTGTATAAATATGTTAAACCAAAATGGAATGATTAATATTAAGTATAAAATAAAAATCTATAATATACGACAATGTCAACCAAAAAAAAGTCAAATAAAAAAAAGTCAAATAAAAAAAACAGTAAAAAGAAATCAAATAAAAGAATGGTTAGTAGAAAAACTAAAAGTATATATAATGGTGGTGGTGATTATATAGATTATAAAGTTGGAGAAAAAGATAGTAAATATATATATGACGAATTTGCTATTGTTAGAGTAGCTAGTAATGATTTAGCAATTCAGGCTACATTAAAGAAGGGTTATTATTATGAAAAACATTTAATTATGATAGCTGCCCAATTTTTAAAACCTGGAGATGTGGTTTTAGATATTGGAACTAATGTAGGATGTGTAACTATTCCTTTATCTAAAATTGTAGGAAATAATGGTAGAATTCATTCTTTTGAACCTTTTCTTAAAACCAGAAAGGCGTTAGAATATAATATAAAAGTAAACAATTTGAAAAATGTTACTTTACACAAAGAAGCCGTTGGACATACAATAATGAAAACTTCACTGGCTAAAGAAATAACGATTCATACTCCAACAGATGCAAAATATGTAAAAAATGATTCAAAAAGAGGAAAAATTAAATACGTTACAATCAATGAAAAAAAATGTGTAGAAGAAAAAAAACAGCTAGATACAAAAGGACCAAATAATTACGGAGCAGTACAGCTTGGTAAAGGCGGACCAATGGTTGATATGATAACAATAGATTCTTTAGATTTAAAAAGAGTAGATCTTATAAAAGTAGATATTGAGGGCTCTGAACCATTAATGTTTTATGGTGCTAGTAATACTATTAGAATGTGTAAACCTATAATAATTTTCGAACATAATCATGTGAGATTAAATGATGACATGATAGAAATTATGAAACCATCTATCGATGTTCAGAATTTTAATATTGTCCAATTTTGTAAAACCTTAGGATATAATAAAATAATAGAGATAGAGACTGGGGGTAATTATGTACTATTGCCAGAAGGAAAAGAAAGAACATTAAACGACCCTAGAGTGAATTGGGAACGAGTTGATGATTTGCCAAAAATAAAGAATTTTGGTTTAGATGGATTAGAACTTTTTAAATATATAAAAAACGAAAAATGGTAATATTAACTATAATTTTATTATTATCATTTTTTATGTATTTATTAATTCCATATTTGTCTCAATTTAAATCATTAATAGTATAAATATATAAAATGGAAGATTTTTTTGATAAATACTTAGAAAGATTAGGAATTGAAAAAGACTTTGAAGATGATACATCTAATTCTTCTGAAAGAGAAGAAGAACCGGTTCCAATTCCTAAAGAATTTATGAATGTATCTTGTGTATATTTGATAAGATACAAAAAAAATAATAAATACTATTATAGGGTAGGATTTACTGAAAATATTCAATTGGTTATAAATAATTATTACGATTTAGAAATTATTTATCTTTTTGTTACCAATAACCAAAATTTTGAGATAGTTTTAAAATATAGGTTATATGAAAATAATATAAGTATAGAAGACGGAGATTATGAAATAAATTATAAAATATATGATTTACTTGATGGTAAGTGTGAATATAAAAATCCTTTTTATGCTATAGATGCAGAAAATGTAGAAAAATATTGTGATACTATTATTACTAATAAAAGTACCAGAATACATGATAAGACTAATTGTCTCCCGGACTTGATTCAAGATTTTCCCAATATTTTCTCATAATAGGGTCTGTGTCCATATCGCTAATAGACATATCAGTATTTAATGGTACATTCGTGTTTTCGATTATCTCCTTTTTTTTTCTCACAACCGGAATCGATTCTTTTCTTTCCATCATTCTATCTAATGTTTTATTTTTAATTTCTTCAGAAACATCTTCTAAATCATCATCGCCTCCACTAATTATTTCGTTGTTCCAAAAAGAATGAATATCATCAGAAATTTGTTTATTTTGTTTTGGTTTTATATAATTTATAATTGCTTCATTTCCTGTAATTATATTACCATTATTAATAAATACAGGAAGTTTTGTTATTTTTTTATCTAACTTAGGAATCATATATTCATATATAATAATAACTTTAATATTATATTCTTTTTTTAATCTTTGTTTATGTTGTAACAAATAACTTAATAATTCTTTATTACATTTACTATTTGAATGTTTTACAAAAATCCAACTCATTTATAATAATATAAAAATTGAAATATTAATATATATAAATAAAAATAATGAAAGTTGTTGAAATAAAATCAATTAAAGAAGAAAAAGTTTCAAACGAACTTTTAAAATTATTAGAAAAATTCAATTTACCAAAAAGACCTGAAAGAGAAAGTTTGGAAATTGTTGTTGAGACAAATGTCGTTTTTGTAAATGCTATTAGAAGGTGTGAAAAATGTCCCGTAAGAATCATGTCTTGTGATCAAAAAAATATAGAAACTAATGATTTGAGTTTAATTCCATATCATCTAAAATCTATGATTGAACAAATTCCTATAGATCAAGAAGAAAAAATAACAAGTTTAAAATTATATAAAAATAATGAAACACAACATATACAACCAATTCTTTCTAGTGATATTTTAGTAGATGGAAAAAAAAGTGAAAAATTATTTTCAAATATGTATTTACATTGTGACTTATTACCATTTTGTTCTGTAAGTGTTGATTTGGAGGTAGTCTGGGGTAATCGTAGTATTTCTAAAATATTTACATATGAAGGAAATATTTCTGTTGTTAGTTTAGAATTAGAAAAAATGGAAAAGAAAAACACTGCAATTCCTTCTAGTTTGGAATTCGAACCTAAATTATTTAAAATCACTGTTCCTTTTCAGACTGTAATTGCTCCTAAAAAAATAATTATAAATATTTGTAACCATTTTATAAACATAATTGATAAACATCTTACATCGGAACCTAATATTATAAAAAACGAAAATCATGTAATATATAATTTTGATTATGTAGATATAGGTTTACTTGTTGAATATTATATATTTGAATTGGATGTATC
>Ga0164292_10000826_pt1 | contig 24570 bp, 35 predicted proteins | sample GEODES117metaG_FD_111486 | JGI IMG/M metagenome (GOLD analysis project Ga0164292, IMG submission 111486) | Eutrophic lake water microbial communities from Lake Mendota, Wisconsin, USA - GEODES117 metaG | ecosystem: Environmental > Aquatic > Freshwater > Lake | place: USA: Lake Mendota...
ACATGGGTTGCTCTAGGAGATTTGGTAGGATAATATGGCACAGGATGATGGCAAGAAGCAAAAAAGAAAAGCTGCAAAACCTACAGTAGCCGCACGGAACAGCTGACTCAACAGCTAACGCAACGATAACTGCTGCCGGTTTTACCGTTGGCACACCAGTAGACACTGCAACGGCTGTTCCAGCAGATCTTAATAAGGTAAAAACTGCTTTAACAGATACTGCTGTTACACCGTTGGGTACAAGTATTTCCTATGAAAGACACGCCCCATTCTTCCCCCCTTACTTCCCACCTTACTTCCCACCATTTTTTCCACCATTCTTTCCACCGTTCTTCCCACCATATTTCCCACCATATTTCCCACCTTACTTCCCACCATATTTCCCACCATTTTTCCCACCATTTTTCCCACCATTCTTCCCACCGTTCTTCCCACCGTTCTTCCCACCATTCTTTCCACCATTCTTTCCACCGTTCTTCCCACCAACATTTAAATAGGTGAATAGAAAAACCCGCCTTATAAAAAGGCGGGTTTTATATTAGTCTATATTGACAGGTGTTATAGGTTTGTAATTGTGTAAAAAGACGGCGTAGTAAATCTTTCTCCAGACTTGATTACTTTAACGCCATGTAGGTAATTAATATCGCCGGGATGAGCAACTGCAAGCCCTGGTTCCGGCTTCACTTCAATATCATGTTCAGGGTAATATAGTTCTCCCCCCTCAAAATCATCATTATAATATATAAGCGAATTTAAATCATATGTAGGAAACGGATTTGGTGACCCATCATTTAGCTGCTTGTCAGCATGTGGACGTTGTTCTATCCCAGGAAACCATCTTATAATAACCGGTGGTCTAGCTGATACCTTAACATTAAAAGAATCTTCTAAGAAATATTTCATTTTTAATATATATTTATCAACAATATTATAAATATCCAAATTTATTCTAGATAAAATTTCACCGCTACACTGTCTGTTTGACCAATACGAAGCATCATATGTGCATGTGCCGTCTTCTGAATATTGGTTTTCCCCGGCATCCATCCATTCAGTTATTGTAGGCAAAAAATCTTGTATAGTTTTAAGGTCTTCTAAATCTACAAAGTTTTTTAAAATCTTTATATTTTCTTTTGAACTGCCAAAATGTCCTGGTCTTACTAAAGATTCTTCCATCGGTTGTCCTTTGCAAGTAAAAAGTTTATGTGATATAGTATATCATTATCGCTTAATGATTGGAGATTTAAATGGAATTTTTTCACGTCGGTGCATGTGCAGATAGTAAGGATAACGCTAAGTTTGGCATTTATTTGTATAGAAACGCCATACCAAGAGAGCTAAATATTCCAGAAAGATTAGAAGCTGCAATAGGCGATAGTACGCATGAACTATTCAAATGGTCAGATGCAATGGTTGGCTATAACGTGAAGATGCCAGATTACAGAGATTGCGTTGATCTCAAAATGAGCCCAAGTCATTGGCAGTATTTAACTCCAGAGTTTGAAGAAGTAAAAAAGTGCTATGAAGATGTAGAAGTAAACTTAAAAAAATGTTTGACCCATTACGAATCTTTGTATAATTTTAAGATGGATTATATGGAAGCCATAAATTTCGTTAGATATAATCCAGGCCAACACTTTGCGGTCCATGCTGACCACGGGTTCTCATATACATGTACATTGTCTTCAGTTATGTACTTGAATGATGATTATGAGGGCGGCGAATTGTGGTTCCCTTATTTGAACATAAACTTTAAACCCCAAGCTGGGGATATTGTATTATTCCCTTCCACCTACATATATGCACACTCTTCTTTGAAGGTAAAGAGCGGAGTTAAATATTCTGCCGTTACTATGTTTGATTATAATGATAATAATCACAAGCATGGCATTGGCTATGGTGGTGATGGAAGTAAAATAACAGAAAATGTTGGGATATCTAAAGCGGATAATGTGCCACTAACTTACCCAATGCCACAATAGGAGAGATTTATGGATGATCAGCAAATAAACCCGTTGGAAATACCAACGGTCGAATACTATGACGAATCAATTTACGATTTAAAGCTAGAGTCTTTAGATGGAGAAGATAATATCTTTGAAAAGAATAAGGGCAAAGTTACAATGCTTGTTAATGTTACTGGAGAATGTGCTAATTCGCCGCAGTATGTAACGATACAAAATTTATATGATAAATATAAAGATTTAGGCTTTGAAGTAGTAGCTGTCCCAAGTACAGATTTTTGCGACCATGCGTACGGAGAGTTTAAAAATTCAAATGCAAGCCCAGAGCTGATGCGTAGTCACATGAAAGATTTGTATAAAACGGATTTACCCTTTGCCAAGATGGCAGCGATTGTAGAGAATTCGGAAACAGGTTTGCCAGTGCATCCTTTCTATCAAAAAGTTCAAGATAATAAAGATCCTATACAGGGTAATTTTGAAAAGTTTATTATTAGCAAAGACGGCAAAAAAGTAGTTAGGTATTGCAATTCTGATCTACTAGATCTTGCGTATAACTCTGGAAATAGAACAATCAATTCGGAAACAGCCTTAAAAAGTATTACCGAAACTATAGAGCATTTTCTTGGAGAATCAGATATAATAGTTGAATGACTAAAGTTACTTTAACTAAGACAACGCAAGACGCTCCAGAAATACGCCAGTCACGAATAAAGCGTGAGTGGATGGACAACACGTACAACAAACATGCATATCAGTGCCTGCCTATGACCTACGCAAACGTTTATGGCTGGGAATTAATCTTGCCACAAGACGTTGTTGCACAGTGGGACGGTGGCAATACTGTGCCCAAGATACTTGAAGGGGCAGAGTATAAGGGTAGACAAATAGCTTATGGTGGAATTATTGGAATGGTTTCTTTTTCTACTGGATGGGCATTTGGTACAGAAGATGGACACGAAACATTTATAGGCGGTTCCCCTAACTACATGGTAGACGGAGCTTCCCCCTTATCAGCAATTATACCAAGTAGTTGGTGGCCAGATGAGTTCCAAATGAATTGGATGATAAACAAGATTGGGGAACCAGTTGTTTTTGAAGCTGGGATGCCGTTCATGTTTTTTAATATTTTTGATAGCACAGTTACAAATGATGTAGAATTTAAAGTAGAAAATTTGTGGGATAAACCAGAGCTAATGAACTCTAGACAAAAATATGGCGATATGAAAATGAAAAATAATCAAGAAAATCCTTGGACATGGACAAAAGGAATAAGGACTGGTCTTGACGCAGATGGCAATAGGATCGGGCCAAGCTTTACTGGTCTACCAAAGCTAGATGAACCAAGTTTATGAACGCAAAAGATAAAGCAATAATTTATTTGGATAACTCTATTAGATGTTTATCTGAGCTAATAGAAAATTCAAATTCTGATTCTCTAGTAAAGGACGCCAAAGAGTCTTTGCTAAATCAACAAAAAGCATTAAGGGAAATTAGCAATGAATCCTAAAGAAATTAGTGAAGAGTTAATACATGAATTTACCGAAAACATGGACGAAGCTATTCCTGCTTATTCTGAAGAAGATCAAAACATCGTCATGCCAAACGGCGGAACAACAAGAGAATATGTTTTGACTGAAGCATTTGCAGAAATTAATAAGTATATAATCTTGCCTTTATCTCCATCAATAGATGATTTGATATGAAAACCTACGATGCAAAAAAAGACCTAGAGTATATCAATGAGCAATTATTTTTATATTTATATATAGTTGGTTTAAATCCTAGAAATATTGATGACTACTCGATAGACGAAATAATAAATTCGGCAAGAAAAGTTTCTATTGCCCCTATAAGTGAAGTCGAGTCAGGTTCTAAGGATTTTTCAAATGATCCTCTTTATTTGTTTTTAAAAAATCAAAGAATATCTTTGATTGGAAACATTAGAAGAATTTGGTATATGCGACAGTTGGCAATCGGAGCGATCAACAATGCAGTATGATGTAAACTATTTTGATAATTTAGTTAAGCTAATCAAGTATAATGATATTGAATCAGTTGAAGATTCTATATCAAAAAGTAAAATTATAAATCAGTATTTAGAATCTTTCTCTATAGACAAGAGAAAAATAGCCGCTGGTATGGATTTTATGATTTGGTATTTTGATGTTTTTAGCAAGGAAAGCCATTTTTGGAATGTTAACCCAGCGTACTTCTATGCCGCTAACACGCATGAATTTGGGTTTTTAACGGCTAGCCCAAAAACTTCGCTAATGACACTCCCAGCATTTAACACAGGTTTAGCTAGGTTGATGGAAAAAAAATCAAAGCTTTCTTTATTAAACAATTATCAACTACACCTATTTGAACACTACATAGGCGATGAGCCGTGGTCTTACGATACCGTAACAATGCAAGATATACAATCCGGCAATGGTGGTTACTATGATTTCATATGTATGAGTATCCACGATGTTATCCATGATCCTAGTTTAGTTATAGATTTCTTTAATTTATTAAACAAAAATGGGACAATGATGATGTTGTATACTGGTACAGATCAGCTTTATAAAGATGAGTCAGTGTATACTGATTTTTATGAAGTCCATAGAAATCTAATCAATATGAAAAATTCATGTGTTTACCATAACCCTACAGGAGCAGCTGTTACTTACGCAGTTAGTTTATAAAAATGATTATTATAGATGATTTTATAAAAGATAAAAATTTACTAGAAGAAATAGAGTTGACCCCAAATTTCTTTCCAGAATCAATGGGCGACGAAGAAAGAATAGCTACAGTCTTAAACAGCTACCATGATGAGAAGTCCGATTGCTTTGCTCCGTATATGTTTTGGGATGGTTGGCTGAACTCTGAAGCAGATACTCCAAGAAAAAGATTAATTAAAAAAATATGGGAAAATAATCTTCCATTTCCCATAGAGGAAGTTTGTGGGTTTGAATATTGGACTAGAACCTTTAAGCCTGGTCAATTTCTTGATGTTCATGTAGACGAAGACACATTTCTCTACGCAGATAAAAAAATATTTAAAGGTCCAAAAATAGGATGCGTATACTACCCCCACACAAACGATGTAGTTGGAGGCTTTCTCGAGATGCACCCAACAGCCATCCTCGAGGATGCAGTTGACGCTTTAGAGAGAGAAAACGTAGATCCTTTGATAGTCCCAATAGAATTAAGGGAAAGAATATCATGTAAGCCTAATAGATTGATAGTGTTTGATGCTGGGCACATTATACACAACACAACACCCCCGATTAAAGGCGTTCGAAGAGTTGTAGTGGTAAACGTATGGCACAAAGACAACCCCCCATCAGCTTTAAAAACTGGTGAATTTTATTATGAATGAAAAAATTGATTTATTTACATTAAGTATATATAAAACTTTTTTACAAAACATTGATAACGATAAGTTGTTAAAAGAAATAGAAGGATTTGATACAACACCAAATGTAAAAAATCCATCACCAGCTCATACGTTTTATGAAGATAAGCTGTACCCTTTTGGTCAACCAGAATCAATGAAGTTAATTGAAGAAATAACTAATTCTGTTAATCATTTTATTAATTTAGATATGGTTATGGATTCTATTTGGTCAATAACTCTAGAAAAAGGTCAGTCTGTTTTGAGTCATACGCACAAGGTAAATACTCAACTTTACCCAGAAGAATACTACTCTGTATCATATTATGTAAACGCACCAAAAGATAGTGCGGATTTAATATTCGTCACCACACATTGTAATACGGTAGAAAGAGCAACTTCGGTTAAGACCGAAACAGGAATGCTATTAATATTTAATTCTTATATCCCTCACATGACAAATAGACAATACTCTGAAGAAAAAAGAGTTGTTGTAAGTGCGAACTTTATCCCCAAAGAACCAAACACTAAGCCTAGCGCAGATTGGTCAGAGTATAAAGTCCCAAATAGGTAGAAAAATAAGTTTTTAAATATTACTATTACTGTGGTATAATTATTATTTAGGGAGATTTTTATGACTGTAACAAAAGAAACTTACAAAGAATTCATAGGCAATATAAAGATTAATGATATAGATCCGATCATTAACGCTCCAGAAGTAGACTTTGCTGCTGTTGATCATATCGTCAAAAGTAATTTTGATGTAATATTTACTTGGGATTATTCTTTAGTCCACACACAATTAAGAAAGCTTTACGAAAAAGCTAAAAATAATCAATGGAACGGAGAAACCGCATTAGATTGGTCCATAGATGTAGACATTGAAAAGTCTGTAGCTGAGGATTATGCAAATTTTGGATCAACTAGAGAAATGTCAATCTATAAGGGTAGTCCTGTGGAAAACTGGGGCGATAAAGAATGGCTACAATTTGGCTTAGAAAGCAGAAAGTGGATGATCTCACAGTTCATACACGGAGAGCAAGGTGCTCTGATTTGCTCTGCAAAACTAACGCAGACATGTCCATGGTACGATGGAAAACTTTTTGCTGCGACACAAGTCGTAGATGAAGCTCGACATGTTGAAGTTTTTGCAAAGTATACCAATGAAAAATTGGGCGGGACACTTCCTTTTAACTGGCATATTCAAAGCTTGGTTGATGACACGATTGCCGACAATCGTTGGGACATGACTTTTTTAGGGATGCAGATTATGGTTGAGGGGCTTGGCCTTGCATCAATGGCATATATGCGTGAATTGACGAACGAACCTTTATTAAAGCAACTGCTGCGTAATGTTATGGCTGACGAAGCGCGTCATGTTTCATTTGGTATTATCTCACTCAAGGAGATCTATGCAGAGATGTCTGATGCCGAGATTATGGAGCGTCAACAATTTGCTTATGAAGCCAGCATAAAACTTGGAGAGCGAATGTTGCAGCAGGAAGTGTATGAAAAGATGGGGGTTAAGACAAAAGATATAGCCCCGTTCCTTCTAAACGACCCAGCACAAGCTTGGATAAGAAAAATGCTAGCTGCAAAGATTGTCCCCAATGTAAGCAAGCTCGGATTGCTAGATAGAAACGGTGCTTGGCTGCGAAGAAAATTTGAAGAGATGGGAACAATTGAGTTTGAAAACCTTGGCGACTCTGACGAAGAATTTTCAAACTTTATACATAGTTATTAATTATGAAAACACCTAATGATTATAATATAGACAGAGTTTATTCTTATGAAAGCTCTGAAGATCTAAAAAGATATTATAATGATTGGGCCGACGAATACGATACTTACGCAAAAGATGTAAACTATATTTTGCCAGATAAAGTAGCTGAAGTATTTTTTAAACACATTTCTAATAGCAATTATAAAGAAACAAAAAAAAATATTACACTAGATATAGGCTGTGGGACCGGATTATTGGGGGAAAGTTTATCTTCTATTGACAACAATCTTTGGATTGAGGGTGTTGATATATCCTCTTCAATGATAGGGCTAGCTTCTTTAAAGAGAAAAAAAAACTTTGTACCACTATATGACTGGATGATAACAGATGATTTAACTAGTCCAAAGTTGATATTGGAAAATTATTATGATTATTTTGTAAGTTCCGGGACATTTACCCTTGGTCATCTTGGTTCAAATGATCTAGTTAATTTATTAATTTATTTAAAACCAGAAGGCACTGCAGTTATATCTGTAAAAGAAGATCATTTTATTAAAGACAATTTTGAAAAAGTTCTTTTAAATTTAAAGAAACAAAATATTATAAACACTATTTTTTACTTTAAAGTTAGCTCATATAATTCTAATTTTGAAGCAGATTCAATAATTGTAAAATTTAAAAAGGTTTAAAATATTATGATACCAAAAATAATATGGCAAACCCATAGTTATTTAATTGAAGACCTGCCACTTTTTGCCAAAGCCCCTATGCTATCTTGGGTTGAGCAAAATAAAGGTTATATTCATAGATATGTAAATCATCTTGAAAGAGAATTTTTTATATATAATACTTTTGGGCAAGATTGGCTCAACCTTTATAAGCAGTGTCAGTCTCAAGTCTTTCAGTCTGATATGTGGAGAGTATTGTGTCTATATGAATACGGCGGTATATACGCAGACATGGATACAATATGTCTGGTAAATATAGAATCTTTTTTAGATTTAAGTAAAGATTTTATCTGCGAAGCTGCTTTTCCAAAAACACATGGATGGATAAACACTTCAATTTTTGCTAGCAAACCAAAAGGAAAATTTATAACAGATTTAAAAAATTTAATATATGAAAGATGTAAAATTAAAAACGGAAAACCAATAACAATTGAAGATTGCGGACCATTAGCATTTAGTGAGTTGATGGATAGATACATTGATGAGCAATTAGATATGTCTGATATTCAGTTGTGCGACAACAATTTTCCAGTACAACACAAAGAATCAGTTCTTCAAATTTTTGGGTCAGTTACATGGAATGACGTTAAATGGGGTTTTGATTTTTCTTACTTAAATGAAATATATAGTTCAATTACAAAAGAATCAAAAACAGATATTAAAATTTATACCAAAACAGGTCATGGCGGTTGGAGTGTTTAATGTAAGGGCAAATATATATGGCGTATGAACTGTTGGGCAAAAACCCTAAATCTGCTTTGGGTTTGTGTGTTAGATTAAATATATGGAAATGGTACGAGTTTGTCAGAATGCTTAAGGCCTTTGCTATAATTTCGGATTCAGAAATTCCATTATGGATGGTGAATGATCAAATAAAGTTATCAGAAAAAGAAGCAATACTATTGTCTAAAAATATAAGATTAAATCTTAATAATTTTGATAAATTTATATCTGAACTATACGAAGAAAATTTAGCGTACTCCCACATGCCGTGGCATAGAGAGGTATGTTGTCCTGTTTTGAATAGCTCAGACATTGAATATGTGCTATTATTTTTAGATAAATGTGGTGGATTTGAGGTTAGGTAAAAATGAAAAAAAAATATGAACCAAGAATATCTGTTTTTACAGACTTTTTCCCAGAAGATGATTGGAAAATTATAGAAAAATACTGTAGAGATAACAAAGATAATTTTCCTTTTGTTGGCTATGATTCACCTGTTAGGTGGAAAATTGAAAAACATTCAAAATATCCAGATGTTGAATATGTAAAATCATTCTTAATAAGTGAAGAAGAATATGAGTTATATGTAAATGGAAAGATACAAGAGCCATATCCGGATGATACTAAACATGGAGATAATTATAATATCTCTATGGAAGTAATGCAGCCAGAGGTTGGAGAGAATAAGGCAGTTAGTGAAGATGTTTTATCTTTAATACATTATTCAAAGTGGCCAAATAAAGCTCTACAAAAAGCTAGTTATGATATACTAAATAGGTATTTAAACGGTGTAGTTGAAATAGTTAAAGAAATTTATGGCGTAGATTGCTTTAGCGAAAGTGGTCCGTGGATAGCATTGGCTAAAAAAGATGGTTACATGAACATGCATTGCGATGGAACATTTATACATGACAGAGATGCTGTGACTCAGTTTTCTTCTGTTTATTATATAAATGACGATTATGAGGGTGGAGAATTTAATATGCCGGTGATGGGCTTTAAACTTAAGCCTAAGGCAAATTCACTTCTTATCTTTACTCACTCTTCTCACGAGGATATGGCGCATGAGGTAACGCCAGTTATATCCGGTGATCGTTTTGTGTCACAGGGTTTCTTCGCAATAAAGAAATGATACCTATAAATAACCCAAAATATAATATTTTATTATCAAAAAAAGATATTTTTAAATCTTTTAAAAAAGTAATAAAATCTGGCCAGTATATCCTTGGTGAGCAAGTTGCTTTATTCGAAAAAGAGTTTGCAAGCTTTTGCGACGTGCCGTACGCTGCAGCAGTTGGGAATGGTTGTGACGGACTAGAGATAGCACTTGTTGCGATGGACGTAGAGTGCGGGGATGAAGTAATAACAGTCGCAAATGCAGGCGGATATTCTTCGCTAGCATGCTATAGAGTTGGCGCAAAACCAATTTATGTAGATGTAGACGAAAATATGTTAATTGATTTAAACTTAGTTATATCTAAGATAACAAATAAAACAAAGGCTATTATAGTGACACATCTGTATGGTCAATGTGTAAATGTAAAGTTTTTAAAAAAGATATTACCAGATTATATAAAGATTATAGAAGATTGTTCTCAGGCTCATGGCTCAAGCTTTAATGGAGATAAAGCTGGTTCAATGGGTGATTGTGGGGTATTTAGTTTCTATCCAACCAAGAATCTTGGAACTATTGGTGACGCTGGAATTATAACAACTAAAAATGAAAAAATATATAAAAAAATTATAAACTTAAGAATGTACGGTTGGGAAAACAAATTTAAAATAGTTTTAAAAAATGGAAAAAATTCTAGAATGGACGAAATCCACGCGGGCATTCTTAGGGTTCTTTTGAAAAAACTAGATATAAACAATCAGATTAGAAAAAAAATAATAAAGACCTATAGAGATTCTGCGCCATCAGCAAATTGGGTTGGTTCGCTAGACAACAATTGTCATCATATGTGCGTGCTTCTTGAGGACGATAGAGAATCTTTAATTAAACATTTTAAAAAAAACAATATAGACACAGATGTTCACTATCCAATTCTTGACTATCATCAATTAATTTGGTATGATAATAGTATTACCCTTGAAAAGACAGAAGAATTTTCAAAAAAGATATTAACAATACCCTTGTATATAGGTATGTCAAAAAAAGAATTAAGCACTATTTGTAAGGCGCTGCAACAATATTATGGAACCAAAATTAATTGACTTTGAATCGATTATAGGAAACTATGGTAGCCTTTCCGTTGCTTCTGTTGATTGCGGAATCCCGTTTACGCCTAAAAGAATATTTTTTGTTTATAACGTAGAAAGTTTAGATGTGATAAGGGGTAGTCACGCACATAAAAAATGCGAGCAACTACTTGTAGCTTCAAGCGGTTCTATGAAGGTTGATTATGAAAACAAATTAAGTAAAGGAAGTATTATTCTGGATAGCCCTAGAATGGGGTTATACATCCCAAAAATGACCTGGTCCGTTCAGTATGGTTATACTTTTGGATCTACGCTAACAGTTTTGGCGTCAGAAGAGTATGATGAGTCTGATTATATAAGAGATTATGAAGAGTTTATAAATTATGAATGATAATATATTTGTTTATGTTATATCTTTTAACGAAGAAGAATTACTCTTAACGGTAGAAGACGCTTATGCAAAAGCGCATGAGCCAGAAAAATTGTTTTTTGGGATATATGAGCAAAGAACAGATTATAATTTTGTTGATCTAAGTTCATATAAAAATGTTAAAAAAGTAGAGTCTCAATATAAATACCCAAGAGGCACTGGCATAGCCAGAATGAACGCCTTTATGCTGAACAACGGCGAGCATTATTGCATGTATATTGATTCTCATACCTTGTTTAAACAAGACTGGGATTTAATGGTTAAGGAGCAGTTTAAAGAGCTTAAGCAGCAATATGATAAACCATTTATCAGCCATGTTTTACAGGGTTGGCGTAGAGATAAAAATAATAGTATAGAAATATTAGAAGACTGGAATCCCAGTACTTTAATTGCCGTTGTCGCTAGAAGATATCAAGGGCTGTATTATGAGATGTCATGGGAATCATTTGATCGAAGCTTAAGGTTTAAGGAACACTACCTTTGTTCCGGCATGTACGCATTCGGTGAAATGAAAGCTTTTAAAGAATGTATGCCTGATCCAAGAACTTTTTTTTATGGAGAAGAACAACTGTTAGCAATAAGGTTGTCAACTAGAGGTTGGAAAATCTTTGCCTGTAACGAGTCCTTTATGTTGTCCAAGGGTGTTACAATCAAAGATTGGGTAAAATCTGATTTTTGGAGAAGCATAGCTAGAGATTTAGAGTTTCAAACACTATTTGAGCACTCGGATTTAGAAATTGCTAATTATCCTGAAAAAGGCGCTTCATTTGAAATACTTTCAGGGGCTGAACTGGGTTATTGGGGTGCTCCAGATCAAGAATCATATGAAGAGTATATAGATAATTTAAATTTTGATTATAGAGATCTTAAAAAAATGTGGTATAATCAGAATAACAAAGGAGATAAAGATGCAATTGAATCAGTATGATTCCAAAAAAGCAAAAGACCAAGCTAGATCTTTTTTAGAAAAATCAATACTTACATTAAGTTTATTATTAAATGTAAATTATGAAAATTTAAATCAAGATTCAGAAAACCCATTTGATGAAAGTCTTCCGCAACACAACGCATTTAAATGTCTCATTGATGAAATAATTTCTTACAAGAAACTGGCTTAACAATGAGTGGCATAGGTGAGTCAAATGAGTTTAAAATTGAAGCAAGACAGGGAGAATCTATAACTGATTTCCCAGATTGGGACAATGAAACAATAGAGTGGGATTCTGCTACTGGGATATATTACGTTGCGGGTAAGCCGGTTAGTATGTGTCAAGGCGTTGCGATGTTCAAAGAGGAGAAGGAAGATGAACAAATATAGAGCTCAAGAAGATTTAGAGCATCGCTCTCAGCATCTAGCATCTTTTTTGTTTATTCTTGGAATTGAAGAAGATAAATTTGAATTAATTAAGATAGACGACGCAATAAATCTAATTAGAAATAGATACGTGTATAAACATAGTGACCCAGATTATAATATAGGGGTTCAGGAGTATATTAAAAAACAAAATATTGTTTTGAATAGGGGAGTTAGAAGAGCTTGGTTTGATGTCCAGGTAGCTCTGCACGAGGTACAAAATGTCAAGTGATAAAAGATATGAACCACAATTATCTTTTGATTTTACTAGTTGGGAATACGATTGGCGCACCTATGCTAACGAATCTACAAAAAAAGATGGGCCAGAATCAGTTGCAATTTCCGACTACTTATTTAAAACAATTGGTGTAGATAGAAGAAATATCGCTACTGGCGGAGCAAGCGACTACGAGTTTGTTATACATTACCCAAGACCAAGCTTAGCTGACTCGTACGGTCAATCTCAATGGATGCCAATACTACTCATCCAAATGCTAATGGATATTAGTAGGGGTAATCATATATTAGCGTTGTCTGGCGGTTTAGATAGATTTAGGCTAAAGCCTTTTCAAGATATATATGGGTCTAATATATATATGTTGAATAATAAAAAAACAGCAATGTATGAAAAATTTCAAAAAGAAAATACTCCAATAGACTATAGTGTTGTTAGCCATCAAGATTTAGAAAAAGACAACTGCAATAGTTATATGTTTGACATGATTGTTGGGTGGTCACAGGATATGGAAAATCCTTTTATACCTGTAGACTTTTATCTTGATAGATTAAATAAAGGCGGAATTTTGGTAATTCAAAATTCATCAGATAGCATTTTTCTTTATCAAAACGACACTCAAGCATCTCCTGTTTGGCAATACCATAGTGAAATAAAATCAAGAAAAGACTGCAATATGTATCACATACCTCTATTTTATGGGGTTACAGTTGTCGTTAAACAGTAATACATGATATAATTGTTCTATGATTAATAAATGGAAAGCAACAGTGGTTAATCCACTTGGAACAGAAGCTTATAGTATGAGCATAGATAGTACTGACGGTTTAATTACGGCTACAGCGTCGAGTGAAAAGGGAACTGTGCAGTTTACTCAGACACAGAGCCTGAGCACTTTGTTCGCTGCAGATATAGAAGCTCCAATGAAAACAAGATTAGAATTAGAATTCAGCACTATCGATTTCACAGTAAAAGATATGTCAGCTATTTTAAGGGTAGGAGATTTTTCCACTATGAAAGTAGATTTGGTCAGATATGAATAATTCAGCATATGACATTGAGCTATTGTCAATTGATGGCTCATATAATATAATGGAATCAGTTAAGGGAAAATTAACCCTTGTAACAAACATAGCATCAAAATTAGGTTATGACCCTAAGTGTAGCGTAACTTTTTCGTATGCAAGAACTTGTAAGTATTTATGGGAACTTGAATTTATTTATCAAAAATATAAGGATCAGGGCTTTAGCGTTGTTGGCGTACCATGTGATCAGTTTGGTAAACAAGAACCAAAAGAAAATAATGAGATAGAAGCTTTTATAAAAGAAGCTTATCCTTTTGTAAGTTTTCCTATTTCTCAAAAAATAGAAGTTAACGGCAAAAATGAGCACCCACTTTATTCTTTCTTAAAGGGCCCAGAAAAAAGAGGTTACTCAGATACAACTGCAGATAGCAGTGATGCAGCTATAGAGGGCCAAAACTTAGTTGGTCAAGCAATAGCAAGAATTCCTCACAGCTATGAGAAGTTTTTGTTAAGTCCTCAAGGGATGTTCATTACTAGATTTAATTGGCAAGATGGTCCGCTAGATGAAGAGCCTAGAGTTATGGGCGCTGGCTGGACTATCATGGAAGCAATAGAGGAGATGTTAGGATGAGTTACAATATAGAGCCAGAAAATTCACAGTATAGAGATGTAGCTTTTCCATCTAGCCCGCCAGTTGACGAAGAAGGAGCTAAGGGGATAGCAGATATTGAATATGAAATTCTTGGTCCAGGCGTTGTCGTTTTTAGAAATGCTTTTACCATAGACCAGGATGCAGTGCTATCTTATATCGATGCTAATGCAGAAGAGGCGCATAAAACACGATGGCAGTACGTTGAGGTCGATGGCGTAACAATGGGTATCAATGAAGATGGTTTTAGATATAGGATGGAAGATGTCCCAGCTGCTCCAGTGAGATTACTTGATCCAGTAAATCAATCTACACCTCCAGAAGTAGAAGTGTTTTTCTATCATCTAGAAGACCAAATTTATAAGTGCCTAATAAGTTACATAGATCAATACCCACTTATACTGGGTAGTATATGGTGGAAAACAAGAGGCCACATACTGCGCTACGGCGATGGCGGAAGACTAGGCTGTCATGCAGATAACGATACTAACTATAAGGTCACAAAAGGTGTTAGATACATGCCTAAGGGCATGGTTGCATCAAGACAAACATGTGGTGCTTTAATTTACTTAAACGATTGTGTTGATTCAGAAGAAGAATTAGATGGAAGAAATTTTACAGGAGGACATCTTAGATTTGTCCATTTAGGCATTTCATATAAGCCAAGAAAAGGCGATGTAATCTTTTTCCCAACAAACTATCTTGCAGCCCATGACGTAGAGACAATGGGCAAAGGGGTTAGATATAGTTATTTAACATTTTTTGGCCAAGGTGCAAATGACAAAAATGCAAACATCATGATTGTTGAACCAGATGAAAGCTTTCAATGGTGTCCACCAGTTTGGCTGAATAACATATATGATGATTACGAAATGTATTGTAGGTCACCATATTCAATCTATTCTGAACCAGAAAAATACAAAGTAGAACTTGGATGGAATCCTGTTTATCAAGGAAGAGAAGTTGCGCAGTACAGCACGTCTCACGATGCGGTAGAGATTGAAGAAGTCGAAGAAGTTAAGGATAATAATTTGTCCGAAGACTTACCAGAAGGACCTTGTGGAACTGAAGCAATAAAAATTTGATATTATGAATGTACAAAAACTAGGAACTGGGATTGTTCTATTCCAAAATGTTATACAGATGGAAGAATACCCAGAAGTAATACCTTTTATCAAATCATTAAAGCAAAAAGCAGTAGAAGAAGATTATACAATAATAAAAAATGATCTTAACGAAAGCATTTACGCAATAAATAGAAGCGGTCATAGATATGCGCTAGAGGATATAGAAAAAAGCTCTAGCCATATTATGAATTTTTTAGACAATAATAATTCTGATAAAATAGAATTGTTTTTTACTGAATGCGAAAAAGCATTTAGACAATGCCTTCTTCAATATCTAGAAATGTACCCAATGGCACTGCCGAGCATTTGGTGGAGAACTCAAGGCCATGTATTGGCCTATGGCCCAGGAAGTGACATGGGCCTACATAGCGACAATGACGTTAATTATCAACCTGGGTTTGAACCCGATCTACAAGTGGCAACTAGAAGTGTTTTAGGTTCTATTCTGTATTTTAACACATCTGTGGATTCAAAAAAAGAAATCATAAAAGATGAATATCTTGGTGGGCACATAGTCTTCCCATATTGTGGAGTGGAATACTCTCCAAAAGCAGGAGACTTGTTAATGTTCCCATCTAACTTTATTGCAACTCATGAGGTTAAAGCGTGCCACGAAGGTGGTAGGTATGCGTACATTGGCTATTATTCTCACGGTTCAGAGCATGTGGAAAGAGGAATCAATTTAATTAATGGCAATCTACCTGTTGGGAAACAGGGACAAATATGGATGCCAGAAATAGTTGAGGAGTATAAGCAGTACATACATGATAAGTATCCTAACGAGCCTGAAGATTTTTATGGCGATTTGCTACAACCAACTAGAAGAATGTATAATAGTGCTAACACCTTAAAGGAAGTAGACCATGAAATTCAATGACGTTGACGCAAAACATTTAGGTGGTGGCGTAGTTTTATTCGAATCAGCTATTGATATTGATTGGGATTATATTAGAGAGTTTAGCAGAGACGCTATCAATAAAGAAAAGCAAGAAATGTATGTGCCGGCTGTAGACCCAGAAACTGGCGATCAAATCTATCTTAATAAAAGTGGATACTTTTTTGGTAAAGAAAGCATTGAAAAAATGCCAGGGAGAGGGTCGGCTATACATAGATATAGCGATGAAAAGATAAAAGAAATGTTTGACTTTGTAGAAGAATCAAAAGATAAATATTTGCTAAAGTATTTTGAATTGTTTCCTTTAGCCTTTAAGTGTGTATGGTGGAAGGTTAAGGGGCATATAGTACAATATAAAAAAGATGTTTATCTAGGAAGCCATTCGGACGTGAGCACAGATTATATCTATGACGTGTGGACGCCTAAAGATCAACTTGCGACTAGAAATACTATAAGTAATGTATTTTACTTAACATCCTGCGTTGATACGGCAGATGAATTGGATGGTACAAATTTTACTGGGGGCCATCATTATTTCAATTATTTAGACATAGATGTAAAGCCTAAGAAGGGAGACTTATTGATGTTTCCTTCTAATTACATGGCAGCACACGAAGTTAAACCGGTAGAAGACGGAGAAAGATACTCTTATCTTGGTTGGTATAGCCACGGGACACCGAATGCAGAAGTCGGAGAATCAGTTGTTGATCCAGCAAAAGAATTGGGAATAGCAAAAAATGCGACTAACCTATATATGCCTGAGCTAGTTTCTGACTATAGGAGCTACCTTTTGTCAAAAGGTTATGATGAATCATCTGAACAATTTAAGTTAACAAGATCGAATTATTAATATGTTAAAAAAAGATTTTAAAATAGAAGATAAAGGTTCCGGGCTATGTGTAATGACAAACGCATTTGATATTGATCAAGACATGCTTTTTGAATATATAAACTGGCTTAAGCAGGAAGAGGAAGACACCTTTACTTATTTGGAAGAAAATGGCAAAAAGTACGCTATTAACAGAACTGGTTTTAAGTTTGATTTATCAGAAGTAAGAGAGGCGCCAGAAAGATTCGTTGATCCCCTATGCAGAATGTCGAGCAGAAAGCCAACCGCCGAACAATGCAAATTAATATATGATTTAGAGGATTTAATTTACGAGGCTTTGGTTGAATACGTAAAGATATATGACGTAGCTGCAACAGTTTGTTGGTGGAGAAGCCCTGGTCACATAGCTACTTATTCGGACGGTCAAAAAATTGGTCCTCATTGTGATGATCAAATTCCATGGGAATATGGTGTAGCTCCAAGAAATGAGTATCCAAAGCACAGTAAGGTAAGTATAAACATATACTTAAATGATGGCGTGGATTCTGAGGAAGAATTAAATGGAAGAAATTTCTTGGGCGGAGACATAATATTTAAATATGCGAAGTATAGACATAAGCCAAAAACTGGTAGTATAACTATATATCCAACTAACTATGTTGGCACACACGAGGTTGAATCAGTTACCGCTGGGAAAAGAATAGCCTACCTTGGAGCACTTCTTTATGGGACTCCGGCTAATGCTAGCCCCGTTCCAGAGGTTGGAGAAGAGAGAATATGGCTACAAAATTTAAAAAAAGATGCTGGGCTAATGTATTAACCATTATTACTATTGTCCTATAGGATACTTAACTGTCGGGGCAATATGATTTATAATGAAGCAATGAGCTATAATAGTCCTAACGTGTCTTATAATGGCACTTTAATAATTTACGCCAATAGCTTAATAAGCCCAATTGTTTTAAATAATATAACTATTTTTTATGCCTCTAACGAAGATTATTCAAATTTAACAACAATTGGTGTTCTAAGCATAGACATAAGCCCTCAGGGGGTTGTGTCTATAGAGGTTTTGGACAATGATGTAAGCGCCATATCTTCAGCTCAAGTTATATCAGTTGGTGTAAGTGGCCAAATATCCATAATAGGATAAGTATAATTACTATATTAAATATTAATTTCTTTTGGAGCCCTCATGTTAAATAATACCGTATTGGTAAATGATAAAGTAAGAATAAAGGTAAAATTTGTTGACGTCAACAATGTTACTGGGGCACAGATATTAGTCAGTCCTACCTCTGTTTTGGTAACAGTTTATAAATCAGATAATACTCAACTTATTTCAACTACGGCAACAGCTCTTACTAGCTCAGAGTATTATTATGATTTTACCCCTACGGTCGCTGACACGTATAAAATAGTTTTTGTGGGGAATATAACTGGTGGGACTTCTATCACCGTTAATCAGCAACTTTACGTAAGCACTTCCACAGATGAATATAAGCCAATTATAACACTAAAGGCAGATGAAACAATAACCTTTGCGGCGGATGTAGATCCAATTTATTTAAATCCAGAAGAAATGCAAGCTTACTTCCCAGAGGCATCTCTACTTGAAATTGGAGAAATAATACACTACCATTCAATGGAGGTCAAAGATATTTACGGATTCAATGATTCTAATCCGGCATCTGAAATAAATTATACTACTTTAGAATACATAAAGGCCGCGACAGCTTGCGATCTCAGTAGAACATATAGCTATGGTGGCGATGATGACGTCTCTGTCCAATTGGGGGACCTAACGGTTACAGCAAGAAACCTTCCAAGAACTAATATAAGCAGAGGCAATGCCGTTACCTGGTGTCAGATTGCAGCGGCATTGAGAAAAGAAATGTTAGCTGGCAGAACTGGGGCTAAAGGCTTCCAACCAAAGGGTATACCTACAATGCCAGTTATAAATGCTGGGAACTATATAGATCCTGATACAGGGCGAAATACCTATTTAACGGAGAGAGATCTTTACGGGGCGAGCAGAAAGAGGGAGCTGTCTTACGACCCAATGCCTAAGAGGGGTTTGCGTAATTATGATTAATCTTGAAAAATCATTTATGAACATTTTAAAAAAATGGGGCTATGATGTTTTTATACAAAGAAAAAAAGCCAATGGTAATTATGAAGATAATCTTCAGCAGGTAACCACAAGAAGCGTTTTTCCAAAAGGAAGATTTGAAGCTAAATCAGCTAGCGAAGAAGACGAAGGAATCACTGTTGATTCTGATGTTGTTTACTATTTTGAAGGTTCGGTTAATCCAGGCGAAGGTGATAGAATCTATGAGATGATACCTAACGCCGCAAGTAAGTATACTATTTACGTGATAGATACAAGCGCTCCGATTAGAGGCAAGGGCGGTAAAATAATTTACTGGACAGTTGGAGCAACTAGGGAAAAACAGGTTTAAGGTGTTAATAGTAAAAAAAAATCAACAATTAAAATTTAAATTTACATTTGTTGGTGACGCTAGAGCGACTTCAACCACATCAACTAATTCTAAAAATATTTCATTTAAACAAATATTAAACAACAAAGCGACAATAACAACAACCGTTAATCATGGTTTCCAGGTTGGGCAAGCCGTTACGATTGCTGGAGTAGACACAGTATTCAACGGGTTGCATACGATAGAAGAAATAACTGGCAATACATTTACTTATAGAACAGCACTGTCAAATGTTAGTGTTGCTGTTTCCTCGGGTACAGCGTCTGTTACGTCCGCATTGTTAAACGGTGGTTTATCTTATGACCCTATAGAAAATGGTTCAGACGTTACAGTTAGCGTGTATAGAGGCCTTGATCAAACTGGAGCAATCATAGGTTCCCCAATATCCTATAGATACACTAATTCGACCACGAGCCCTAATGCCTACATAGAACGAAATGGAACGACTGAGTTTGTTTTTAATTATAAAATTCCAGAAAATATAGAAGCACAAAACTCTTTATTCAGTGGGACTTATACCATTGTGGCTAGAACATATATTAATGGGAACCTACTGAGTTCAACGGTTCAATTTGAATTAAAAGATAGTTTATACGATTTAGTTTCAGGTGTTGGCCAAGGAAACAAATCTGCAACAATAACATATAAGCCATCTTATGATGACTTGAACCAGACCAATATGCAATCAATATTATTGATAGGTCACGCAGATGGGCTAGAGCTGAACAATCCAGTAAAAATAAATTCGGTACAAAACGCAATAGATCTTTTGTCTGGCAATAAAAATAGCCCTCTACTTAGAGGAGTGCTAGATGCTTATGGTGCTGGCGCAAGAAATATATTCATATGCGCAGCAGCCCCGATGTCAGAGTATGTTCTGAGTGTAGAGGATAGAAACAAAGCTTATGCAGTTTTTAATGGACAAACTCTTAAAACTTTTTACGAAAAGTATTATGAAAGATTAATTGAAACATATAGCATTATAAAGCAATTAGATTATATAGATGTTATTGTTCCTTTGGAGACTTCTATAATAAAAACTGGTGGTGTAGATTTTCTGTCTCAACTAGTCCACTACTGCAATGATTTTCATAACGAAACTGGTTATGTACAAATTGGCGTAATAGGCAGTAGGGGTAACGGGATAAGCGCATCTGATATTGAGTTGATTCAAAATAGCAAATATCTTAGATACAAATACACCACATTCATAAATACTACATCGAGTACACAGATTGCTTCTGATATAGGAAGATATGTTGTTCCAGTATACGGAGAAGCCGTTTTTTCTCACATGCAAATAGACAACACATATACTGCATCAGTTGCAGCAGCTGTAGCCGGAATGATAGTCCAGTCCCAATTAAATATGGGCTTAACAAGAAAAAGAATTCCAGGAGCTTTATCTTTGTACGGCGTAGATTTAAATTCTACTCAATTGAACATACTTGATTCGATGGGAATAAATACGGTGTACAGAGGAACCAAAGCACGTAGGGGTAATGTGTATGAGGTGTACTTGACTAGCGATTATACTCTTTCGAATACTAATTCTGTGTTTTCAAAACTTCCGCAAATGAGACTAACATCTTATGTTGCTAGCCAGGTTAAGTCATATGGTTATGATTACATAGGAAAATTTGGGTACGACAAGGTTGTAACCAGTGTTACTAATATGTTGTCAGCATTAAAGAAAAATGGTTCAATTGTTGACTATGAATTTAAAGCAGAACAATCTGAACAAGAACAAGGTTTATTAATATTAAATATTAATTTAACTTCTTCTTTAGGTCTGAAAAAAATTAATCTTTCTTTATCAGCAGGACCGGCGGCTTAAGATGGCACAATTACCAATCAGTATGCCAAAGCTTGGCTTGGCAGACGCGATGGATAAATCACGTTTTGCAAATATACTTCAGTCTGATGGGAACTTAAGTTACCTGGAATTTATATCAGCTGTAAAATCTTTATGGGAAGAAAGCTTTCCGAACTACCCAATTAAGGCAACTTCAAATGGAGATAATTCTTTCACCTGGTTTAACCCAGCAACTCAAGAGTACGATACCACAGATGCAATAATAGTTTATTCTTTAGAGTTAAGAAAAGCTCATTCCGTTGAACCAAAACCACGAATGAGACAAATAACAAGTGATAATGTTTATGTTTATGGTCAAAGATTTCAGAACGTTGTTGCATTTACCGCTATGTCTCCGGTTGGGAAAAGATTGGGATCAGATCCAAATTCTATTTGTGATGACCAGGACAACTCTTATTTGGTTGAATCTTTAATAGAATCTTTTGAGGACTTCATGCTGGAGTATACTCCAATCTTTAAAAAGATAGGTGCTTCAGAATTAGTTTATTCTAGAAGACTTTCGGATTCAGAGGTTAATAGGGACGCTAAAGACGTCCACAAAAGAACGGTTACCTATATGCTCACTACCGAAAAAGTCTTTGCAGCACAGGCTAATACTATAGAAAAGATAGCTATAGACGTAAGACAATTCATGGCCTATGAACCAGAATTCTTAGTCGCAGCGACTCCAAATTATGAAGATATAAACATTAATCTTATAGACTTACAGAATACCGCCACTCCACGTCATTAAAACCTGTATTAAAATTCTTATAGTTAATATATTCATAGTTATTTTTATGACTTAGTTGTTACTATATCACAAGACTTATTCTGTCGGAGGTTCAAAGATAACATGGCTACACCGGGTGTAACAACATTAATTAGAGATCGCTTCTACAGCGTCTCAAGGCAAGATGTCCCAGCGGGACCAAGAATTGTGGCGATAGCCAAAAGAAACAAAAATGAGTTCAATCCTTCTACGGAAACAACTGCTTATAATGCTATGAACAAGGTTGCTGACCTTGACGTAGTGCAAGCTACTACAGAGAAAGATGTTATTGACGCTTTTGGTGTTGGTTCAGATCTCCATAAAGCATTTTTGGAATTGATTACTGCAGGCGCAGAAAGAATTCACCTTGTTCCACTTCCTTATGACACGCAGTTTGACCACACAAATGGACAACTAAAAAGCGCTAGCGCAGGATTTGCTAGTTATGGCGAAGATATTTTTAACGCAGCTTTTGCAGCAGCAGAAGCTGCAATTCCAGATGTTATCATACCTTGGGGTAGAGGTGGCAATTCATCAGACTGGGATGCCACAACAGGAGCGACACCATACGCAGAAGATTATCTTTTCCACGCAAACAACTCCAATACAACAGCAAATAACTGGGCATATAAGGTAGCAAGTAAAGTAAAAGATATTTCGGAAAATACAAACCCATGCATTGCAGTGATGGGTATAGCGCCATACGTAGCAAGTTCAAGAGAAGCTTTAACACCAGCGCAAGTTTCATCACATATGTCTTCTTCTTTGGCACTCTTGCCAGACAGGAATAATGCGCTTATGAAGGCTGTTGGTTCGTATGTTTCAATTATAGCTACAGAAGTAAAACCAGTAGGATACGCTACAACAACTTCTGGTGGAACTACAGATTACGGTTATTCAAACGGAGCAGCATCGCTTGCGGCGACTATGAGTAGAACACCATCGTACACGGGCCTAACAAACAAAGCTCTTTACAATGTTCAAGCTCTTCGTTACGCCCCTACGAGAGTGCAGCAAGTAACCCTGAATGCCGCAGCAGTAAACGCTGTTGTATTGAACTTTAATAAGATCGCAGTATTCGGTGGAGCAGTAACTTACTCGGCAACAAATTCAGACTATCTAAGACTCTCAACTAAGAGAATCGTAGATGAGGCTTCACAACTAGTTCGTCAAGTATGTCAAAAGTTCATTGGCGAACCATCAACAATACAAGTAAGAAATTCAATGGAAACAGCAATTTCTTCAGGCTTACGCGGGATGCAAGTCAAAGGTGCCTTGCTGGAGAGTGACTTCAATGTTACGTATGTTCCTTCAGATAACATGGCGATTGTAGACCTCGTATTAACACCTGCGTTCGAACTTAATTCGATCCAGGTTCAAATATCCATTAACATATAATATACCGGTTGGAGGGTAGCAAATGGCAGCAGAATCATATAACCCAGTAAATAAATACCTTAACACTTATACTACATTTTCAGGTGCAGACATAGTTGCAACTTTTGGTGGAGTAGAGATTGGCGCACTTTCAGGAATTACATTTTCTGTAACAAGAGAAAAAGCACCTATTTACACAATGGGTTCACCAAACCCAAGATCTTTCTCAAGAGGAAAGCGTGGCATCGCTGGATCATTAATCTTTACTGTTTTTGAGCGCCCAGCACTTTACACGATGTTGGACAAGAACTATGAATCACAGGATTCAAAACAAATGTTTTACACCAGAGCACATAACACACTCCCAGGTGACACTCAGTCAGTAGGTAGGGGTATAGCTGGTCTCGGAACTGCTGGAAACTTTAGCAAGGACGTTGTTAAAAAGGTTCCTTACTACGCTGACCAAATTCCACCATTTGACATTACGGTAACTTTTGTTAACGAATACGGACAAGCAGCAGTTCGCTCAATCTACGGAGTTGAACTCTTGAACGAAGGTTCGGGAGCTTCGATGGACGATATCGTTATCGAAGAAACAATGACTTATGTAGCTAGAGAACTTGGCCCTATGTACGCCATCAAGGTGGACAAGGAAGAGGATCGCGCCCTTAAGCTCAATGACATTTTGAGCCAAGACGAAGTAACAAACTCAGGGCTTAATTCAAATATTATCCGTCCGTAATTTTAAACAATTACAAGTTATGAGTAATGCATGGGGTAACACCCATGCATTATTTATTTA
>Ga0164292_10000827_pt1 | contig 24567 bp, 22 predicted proteins | sample GEODES117metaG_FD_111486 | JGI IMG/M metagenome (GOLD analysis project Ga0164292, IMG submission 111486) | Eutrophic lake water microbial communities from Lake Mendota, Wisconsin, USA - GEODES117 metaG | ecosystem: Environmental > Aquatic > Freshwater > Lake | place: USA: Lake Mendota...
GTTGCTGACTGTTGGTGTGTGTGCTTGGGTGCAGGTCGCGCAGGCGCAAAGTGGTGCAGACGTGCTCAGGCAAATTCAAGAGGCCGCGCGTCAGTTGAATTACGTGGGAGTCTATACGTATCAACAAGGCGATCACATCGAGTCTTCACGTATTACCCATCAGTTTGATGGCAAGCATGAAAAAGAGCGTATTGAGGTGCTTGATGGCGCCCCGCGTGAGTATCTGCGCACGGACGATGAAGTGCAGTGTTTGCTCCCGGAGCAAAAAACCGTGTTGCGCGAACGTCAACGCGGTGATCGTTTCCCTGGGTTACTGCGGATTGATCCCAAGTCGATCGAGAATAACTACAGCGTGTCTGTAGGCGCCGTTGCGTTACGAGTCGCGGGCCGCCATTGCCGACCGATTGAGGTAATACCACGGGATTCACACCGTTATGGCTATAGGTTGTGTGCGGACACGGAATCGAGCTTGTTGCTTAAAGCGCAAATGATTGATGAGCGTGGCACGGTCATAGAGCAAATCGCTTTCACGCAGGTGACGATTGGTGCAGAAATCTCCGATGCCATGCTGGTGCCCGCTTGGCCCACTAAAGACTGGCATACGGTGCGGACGCAACACCAAAAAATTGACTTGGCAGCGCTCGGTTGGCGTGTCAACGCACCACCGGGCTATGTATCTACCTCGGAAGTGACACGTGAATTTGCAGATCGCAAGCACGTGCATCAACTCGTGTTGTCTGATGGTCTTGCAACTATTTCAATTTTTATTGAACCTTATTTGCCTGAGCGGTCTGAGTATGTACCACAGGGTGCTGCCCAAAGCGGTTCGGTCAACATCTATGGGGTACGCATTGCAAATTACTGGTTAACTGTTCTGGGTGAAGTGCCGGCCTCTACTCTTGAACAATTAGCACAGTCCATTCAGTACATGTCTGTTGCAAGCCCTCGTTAGGTGCTTACGACATAAACGTTTTATGCGGAGTTCATTCATTATGCAAACTCAATGTCCTTCTTATCTGTATCAGTCAGCTGGGCGTATGCGTCAATTCGCATTAACACTCATGCTGGCTGTGGTGATGTCCGTCGGCGTTGGCTATCAAATGTCCGCGCAGGCACGCACATCGTCGTTGCCTGACTTCACAACAATCGTTGAAAAATCCGAAGCGGCAGTGGTCAACATCCGTACAACGGCTAAAGTGTCTGGCAACCGCCAGGGGCCGCAAGGACAAGACCCCTACGAAATGTTTCGCCATTTCTTTGGACCAGATTTTCAGCCGCCAGGTGGTGCGAGACCTCCTCAGCAAGGTCCACGTGGACGTCGTGCTGAGCCTGAAGAGCGCAGCGTACCGCGCGGTGTGGGTTCCGGCTTCTTTATCTCGTCCGATGGACACTTGTTGACAAATCATCACGTTGTCGCGGATGCAACAGATATTTTTGTTACGTTGACCGATGGTCGTGAGTTCAAGGCCAAAGTCATCGGAAGCGATCAACGTACCGACGTCGCACTGCTTAAGATTGAAGCGAAAGGCATGGTGTCTTTACCAATCGGCGATACCAAGACCCTAAAGAAAGGGCAATGGGTGATGGCGATTGGCTCTCCTTTTGGGCTTGAGTCGACAGTGACTTCCGGGATCATCAGCGCGCTAGGCCGTGAGACAGGCGACTATCTTCCCTTCATTCAAACCGACGTTGCGGTCAACCCAGGTAATTCAGGTGGCCCGTTGCTGAACTTGGATGGAGAGGTTGTTGGTATTAATGCACAGATCGTTTCTCGCAGTGGCGGTTTCATGGGCATCTCGTTGGCGATACCGATCGACGAGGCGATGCGTGTGGCGGACCAGTTGCGTGCGAGCGGCAAGGTAACGCGTGGACGTATTGGTGTGCAAATTGGCGAAGTGAGTAAAGATGTCGCTCAAGCAATCGGCTTACCCAAGGCAGAGGGCGCGTTGGTGAGTGGTGTTGAGCCTGACGCCCCAGCCGATAAAGCTGGTGTGCAGCCAGGTGATGTCATCTTGAAGTTCGATGGCAAGCCCATCACGCGCTGGTCTGATTTGCCGCGCCTAGTGGGTAGCACTAAGCCAGGTACGACGGCGCCGCTGGAAGTATGGCGTAAGGGTAAGTTGGTTAATCTGAAAGTCAGTATTGCAGAAATCAAGGCAGAGAAGACGGCAGAAGCGCCAGCAGCGCCCAAAGCGGTCGAAACCCAGAAGGTGGTCTTGGGAATGACGTTGGTTCCTGTGGCGGCTGATGTACAGAAAAAGCTGCGCATCAAGGGTGGCGTCCAGGTGACGACCGTTGGGGCGCCAGCCTCCACGGCCGGGATCGTCGAGGGCGACATCATTTTGGCCGCCAACGACACGGACATCACGAGTCCGGAGCAGTTTGCCAAAGTGATCGATGGACTGGATTCTTCCCGTCCGGTTGGCCTGATGGTTCGTAGCGGCGATCAAACCCGCTGGGTCGCTGTCAACACTGCTAAATAGGCCAAGAAGGGCTAGAATAGCGGTTTGACGCAAAGGGGGCGCAGGGCGCCCCCTTTGTTTGTTAGTTTACTTTCCAGGCGCTATGCAGCATATTCGCAATTTCTCCATCATTGCCCATATTGATCACGGCAAATCCACTCTCGCAGACCGATTGATTCAGCGTTGCGGGGGGTTGGCAGACCGAGAAATGTCGGCCCAAGTACTTGATTCGATGGATATCGAGCGCGAACGGGGTATCACCATCAAGGCCCAGACGGCGGCGCTGCACTACAAGGCTGTCGACGGAAAAATTTACAACCTGAATTTGATCGATACTCCAGGTCACGTTGACTTCTCTTATGAGGTCAGTCGCTCACTGTCTGCTTGCGAAGGCGCCCTGTTGGTCGTCGATGCCTCGCAAGGCGTTGAGGCACAGACTGTCGCTAATTGCTACACCGCGATCGAACTCGGTGTGGAAGTCGTACCCGTATTGAACAAAATGGATTTGCCTTCAGCCGATCCTGAAAGTGCGCGTGCAGAAGTCGAAGAAGTGATTGGCATTGATGCGTCGAATGCGATCTTGGCTAGCGCAAAAACTGGCATGGGAATTGATGAAATCCTCGAGGCCGTGGTGGCGCGTATTCCCGCCCCCAAAGGCGATCCCAAAGCCGCGCTACAAGCATTAATTGTCGACTCATGGTTTGATAACTATGTGGGTGTGGTCATGTTGGTGCGTATCGTCAATGGCGTACTGACCCCCAAAGACAAAATTTCTTTTATGGCGACGGGTGCTGTGCATTTGTGTGAACAGGTTGGTGTGTTCACACCGAAGTCTGAGGCTCGCAAGTTTCTCTCCGCGGGTGAGGTTGGCTTTGTGATTGCCGGCATCAAAGAACTGGCTGACGCGAAGGTTGGCGACACCATTACGACGTTCGCAAAGCCTTCCACCGAGCCGCTACCAGGCTTCAAAGAGGTCAAGCCTCAGGTATTTGCTGGGCTCTATCCCGTTGAAAGCAGTGAGTACGATCAGTTGCGTGACTCACTCGAAAAGCTCAAGCTCAACGACTCTGCTCTGATGTACGAGCCCGAAGTATCGCAGGCGCTTGGCTTCGGTTTTCGTTGTGGCTTTCTAGGCTTATTGCACATGGAAATCGTGCAAGAACGTCTTGAACGCGAGTTCGATATGGATATCATCACGACCGCACCCTCGGTAGTCTATGAGGTCGAGTTGCGCGACAATACTGTGATTCAGATTGAAAGCCCATCGCGCATGCCTGAGGTGGGTAAGTACCTTGAGGTGCGCGAGCCCATTGTCAATGTCACTCTCTTTATGCCCCAAGAGTATGTGGGCACGGTGATGACGCTGTGCAATAGCAAGCGCGGTGTGCAACTGGACATGACCTATCACGGCCGCCAGGTGCACTTGCACTACGAGATCCCGCTCGCAGAAATTGTGCTCGACTTCTTTGACAAGCTCAAGTCTGTGTCGCGCGGCTATGCCTCGATGGATTACGAATTTAAAGAATACCGTGCCGCAGATGTCGTGAAAGTCGATCTGTTGATCAATAGCGATAAGGTCGACGCGCTATCCACGATTTGCCATCGAGCGAACGCACGTTACCGGGCGCGTGATGTGGTGTCTCGCATGCGGGAGCTGATTCCGCGGCAGATGTACGACGTCGCGATTCAGGCCGCGATCGGTGCCGAAATTATCGCGCGTGAAAACGTCAAGGCGCTACGTAAAAACGTGTTGGCAAAATGTTATGGCGGCGATATCAGTCGTAAAAAGAAACTTCTTGAGAAGCAGAAAGCCGGTAAGAAGCGCATGAAGCAAGTCGGTAGTGTTGAGATTCCTCAGGAAGCCTTCTTGGCGATCCTGCAGGTCGAAGATAAATAAGGCGTTCGCAAAGGTCGAAACTATGAGCTGGAACTTTGCTCTGATTCTTTTTGTGTTGCTGGTGGTGACGGGCATCGTCTGGTCGCTTGATCGCTTTTCGCTGCGTCATAAGCGAGCTGCCCGCGTGATGCAGGCGCTTGAACTGGCTCGCCCAAGCTGGGTCAACCTGCCGGACCACGAAAAACTGGTACGCCAAGAGCAGATCCAGGCCGAGTTCGGAAAGATGCCTTGGTGGGTTGAGTACGGTGTGAGCTTTTTCCCCGTTATCTTGTTTGTGTTTGTGTTGCGTTCATTTATCGTCGAGCCGTTTCGTATCCCCTCCGGATCTATGTTGCCGACGCTGCAGTCAGGTGATTTGATTCTTGTGAACAAATTTACTTATGGCTTGCGTTTGCCGGTTATTGATACCAAAGTCATCCCGATTGGTCAGCCCAAGCGGGGCGACGTGATGGTGTTTCGTTATCCTGTTGATCCGTCTGTCGACTACATCAAACGGGTTGTTGGACTGCCGGGCGATCAGGTCGCTTATTTAGACAAAAAGTTGTATATCAATGGCAAAGAGGTTCCCCGCAAAGCAGATGGCCAATATTTCGAGCCCGACCGTGTGGCATATACCGCACAGTTCATTGAATCGTTGGGTGATAAGCCCCACAAAATACTGCTAGATGAGAGACGTTCGCAGGAGATAGGGCCTATTTCAGCCTTCCCATATCGTGAAAAATGTGAATATCTGCGTAATGGTATGCGCTGCACCGTACCGGCGGGTGTTTACTTTATGATGGGGGACAACCGCGATAATAGTCTCGACAGTCGTTTCTGGGGATTTGTCCCCGAGGCAAACATCGTCGGTAAAGCTTTCTTTATTTGGATGAACTTTGGCAGTTTGGGTCGTATTGGTCCCTTCCACTAAATTCGTTCAGCTCGATTCACTCGCTTCATGTCACTCGCTTCATGCCCCTGGCCGCACTCGAAACCTCGCTTGGATATAAGTTCGTCAAACCTGCTCTGCTTGAGCAAGCGCTGACGCATCGTAGCCATGGAGCTCGCCATAACGAGCGTTTAGAGTTTTTGGGTGATTCGGTTCTTAATGTGGCGGTAGCCGCGCTCTTATTCAATCACTACGGCACACTGGACGAGGGCGATCTGTCGCGCGTACGTGCGAACCTCGTTAAACAGTCTTCACTTGCCGACATCGCACAAAAGCTAGACCTATCCAAATTTCTACGCCTTGGTGAGGGCGAGCTCAAGAGTGGCGGTTTTCGACGCCCATCGATTTTGGCGGACACCTTTGAGGCAGTGCTTGCTGCCGTTTACATAGACGGTGGCTTTGTCGCAGCGCAACAGCTTGTGGAGCGTTTGTACAAGCCTATCCTTGCAAGTGTGGATCCCTTGACCTTGGGTAAGGATGCCAAAACACTCCTGCAGGAGTTTCTACAAAGCCGCAAGCTTGCCTTGCCGATCTACAACGTAGTCGCTACCCACGGCGCCGCGCATAGCCAGCAGTTTGAGGTCGAGTGCTTGATCCCGTCTTTAGATATCAAGGTTGTCGCGGCAGGCTCGAGTCGTCGGGCCGCTGAACAATCAGGCGCCAAGTTGGCCTTGGTCAGCGCAGAGGCCGCAAGCCCTACACCAGTTAAAAAGCGTTCAACCCGGGCGCGCAAAACGGCACAATTAACGCTGCCGGTTGCGGTCGCTCAGGAGCTTAAATGATCGAAACAGCGCACCGCTGTGGTTTTATTGCCGTCGTAGGTCGTCCCAATGTGGGTAAGTCCACACTGACGAATGCCTTAATTGGCACCAAGATTTCCATTGTGTCCCGCAAGGCTCAGACAACGCGCCATCGGATTCAAGGGGTTCTGACGCGCGACGCTGAACAGTTCATCTTTGTTGATACACCCGGGTTTCAGACGCGTCACGGTGGGGCGATGAACAAGATGATGAACCGCGTCGTGACGCAAACCTTGGCCGATGTCGATGTCGTGTTGTTCATTGTTGAGGCGGGTAAGTGGTCACCGGGCGATGAGAAGCTGTTGTCGCTGTTGCATGATCCAAAGCGCACGATCTTAGTGATCAGCAAAATTGATCAGCTTAAAAATCGTGATGAGCTCTACCCCTTCGTGGCAAGAATTGCCGCACTCTATCAGTTCGATGCCGTGGTGCCAGTGAGCTCGACAAAGCGGCACCAACTTGACCAGTTGCTCGATGAGGTTGCTAAGCGCCTGCCTGAGAATGAACCGTTTTTTGATGCGGACACCTTGACGGATCGCCCGGTACGTTTTATCGCTGCCGAGCTTATTCGCGAGAAAATCTTTCGTCTGGTCGGTGATGAACTGCCCTACGGGTGTACGGTGGTGATTGAGCAGTGGGAAGAGACCGAGAAGGGCGCCCACGTTGCGGCTTGCGTCATCGTAGAGCGTGACAGCCATCGGCCGATTCTTCTGGGGGCGGGCGGTGGACACATGAAGCGTATCGCTTCCGAAGCGCGCCAGGATATGACCAAATTGCTCGATAAGCCGGTCCACCTTGAGGTCTATATCAAGGTGCGAAAAGGCTGGGCTGAGAAAGAAAGCAGCCTGCGTGACCTGGGATATGAGTAAAGCACTGAGCGCCTAGTCACATGAGCCGACGCCTCGTACGAGTCCACGAAACCCCGGGCTACATCTTGCACGCAACGGCTTGGCGAGAAACCTCTTTGATTGTCCAGGCGTTCTCACGAGACCACGGCTGGGTGACCTTGGTTGCCAAGGGAGCTAAGCGGCCGCACTCGGTCCTGCGACCAGCGTTATCAGTTTTTCAACCTTTGTTGCTGTCTTGGTCGGGCGGCACGGAAGTCAAAACCATGACGCGTGCCGAGTGCGCAGGAGTTCATCCCTTGCCAGGCCCTGCCATGATGTCTTGCTGGTACATGAACGAACTCATGTTTCGTTTGTTACCGCGAGAGGATCCCCATCCAGGTCTGTTTGATGCTTATGTGATTGCCTTGCAGCAGTTAGCTGCAGGGCAAACTGCTGCGGGTGCCTTACGTAAGTTTGAATGGACACTGCTCAAAGAGACTGGGTATGGTCTCGACCAAGAGCCACCAGACTTTGAGGACACCCAACAGGAGCCTCAGTTAAGGGCGCGCTTGCGCGAACGCCTAGCTGAACATCTAGCGGGTCGCCCGCTAGCAACGCGCCAGGTGTTGCTAGCCTTGCAGCGCTATCAGGGAAGTAAATAGCACTGCAATGCGTGTATTGCAGTTAAGCAGTCAACACGGCTCGACCGGTCACCTTGCCTGCGATGAGTGATTTCAACACTTTATCGGCATCCGCGAGCGGATGGGTGTGGACGGGGATTGGTTTGACTTTGCCCTCTTTGACCAACTGCATCAGTTCTCGCATCTCTTGTAGCGAGCCCGTGTAGCTGCCTAAGATCTGCAAAGCCTTCATGGGAATAAAGGCGATGGGCCATGAAGCGCCGCCACCGAACAAGCCCACAATAACGAGCTTGCCACCCTTGATCAGACAGTCAAAGGCAATACCGGTGGTCGAGGGCGCGCCGACCAAGTCTACGACGCCCTGTAGCAGTTTTCCGCCATTGGCTGCGATGATTTGCTTGGCTGCATCAGGTGCTGCGCCATCGATCGCCGCCAACGCGCCTGCCTCCATCGCCGCTTGTCTTTTAGCGGGATCAATATCTACCACAATCGGGCTGACTCCTCCCATCGCTTTGAGCAGTGCCATGGCCATCAGGCCCAGGCCGCCGGCGCCCATAATCACAATCGGGTGCTTGCTAAACGTCTTGAATCCGATCTTATTGATCGCGCTGTAGGTCGTAATGCCGGAACACGCATAGGGGGCGAGTGAGGCGGGATCCATATCGCCAATGTCAATCAGGTAGCGTGCATCGGGAACCATGATGTGGTCGGCATAGCCGCCCGGACGATGAACGCCGAGGTACTGTGGATTGGCACAATAGTTTTCCAAGCCTTCGTTGCAGGCGGGACATTGGCGACAACCGATCCAAGGGTAGACGAGGTAGTTGCGGCCTTTCTCTACGCCTTTGGCATCGGGTCCTAGCGCAATAACGGTTCCCGCTGTCTCGTGTCCCATGGTCATCGGGAGTTTGATGCCACGATCTTTTAGCGATAACGTTTTACCGTTGCCTAGATCGTAGCCGCCTTCCCAGAAGTGAATGTCGCTATGGCAGACGCCTGCAGCACGTACTTGCACAAGAACCTGCGACCCTGTGGGGGTTGGTGTCTCAGGCTCTAAGAGCTGCAAAGATTCACGAAAGTTAACGACGCAGTAGCATTTCATGTGGTGTTCTCCGGTGTAGTCGATCGTTATGAGATATATAGTGAAAATTACATGACTAGTTCGATGAGGCGAGGACCTTTCTCTTTGTTTGCGATACGCAGGGCATTGGCGAAGTCCTCCATCGTTGTAACTTGTTGTCCCGGTACGCCATGGCCTCGGGCGATCGATACCCAGTCTAAATAAGGACGATCAAGATCAAGCATGCGTTTGGCATTCTCACCTGCTTCTGGTCCACCCATATTGGCGAGCTCACCGCGTAAAATTTTGTATGAACGGTTAGCAAAAATCACGACGGTAACGTCTAGGTTTTCACGTGCCATCGACCACAGGCCTTGTACCGTATACATGGCGCTGCCATCACCAATCAAGGCAACCACTTTGCGGTCTGGACAAGCCACAGCGGCCCCCACTGCTGCCGACATGCCCCAGCCGATTGCACCACCTGTAATTTCAATGCAATCGTAAGGTGCAGCTTGGTGCGTGAGTTTTGAAAACTGACGACCTGTTGTTACAGACTCTTCGACCATGATGCCGTTTTCTGGCATCAACGCAGTGATTACGGTACCAATGTGTTCAACCGTTGGCGCGCCGCTAGGTAGATCGGTAATGATGGGACCGGTCGAGAGTTGAGCAGGCGCCGTGTTGTTAGCCCCCAGAGCATCAACCAAAGCCTGCAGCGTCGCGTGAATATCGTGCGTTAAGGTTGCAAGGGTATGTACCTGACAATCAGGTTGCTGAATCATGCGTGGCTTATTGGGATACGCAAAAAACGCAACGGGTGAGGCACTACCAACAAGCACTAAGTGCTTGGAGTCCTTGAGCATAGCGACCGCGCCGTCGACTGCGAAGGGCAGGGGCATGATGTTGACGCGACCTCGGCCGCGTTCGAGTCGTGGGTTACGCGGCTCACTGGCAAGCTTGCACCCAGTATGTGCGGCGATTTTTCCGGCTAGTAGTGCTGATTTAGCGCGCAGTGCTACGCCACCGAGTAGCAGCGTCGTCGCCTCAGCCGTTTTACGATCCGATAACAAGCGGGCGATCGCTAAGACAGATTCTGTCAGCGGTGCAGCAGTCGTTTGTGCGGGTGCCGTTGAATAGTGCCCAGGGTCAGAGGGCTCCCACGCGCAGTTGGCGGGTAAGACGAGGGTCGCGATACGACCTGGAGTGCTGCGGGCTTGTGAAACTGCCTCCGCCGTATCTAAGGGCGCCTGACTTGCTGACATGGTCGTCTTGACCCAGTGCGACATCGGGCGGGCGACAGCCTCGACATCCGAATTCAGTGGGGCGTTGTTATGAATATGGTCTAGGGCATGCTGTCCGACGATGTTGACCATTCCGCTATTCGCGCGCTTTGCATTATGAATATTCGCCAATGCATTACCCAGGCCTGGTCCCAAATGCAGCAACGTCGCGGCGGGCTTCTCCGCCATACGGTAATACCCGTCGGCTGCGCCACTGACGACGCCCTCAAATAAACCGAGAACACAGCGCATGCCTGGGGCGCGATCCAGAGCCGAGACGAAGTGCATTTCCGACGTGCCAGGATTGGCAAAGCAGATATCTACCGCACCGGCGAGCAGAGTTTTTACCATCGCTTCCGAACCGTTCATTTTTGTACTCCTCCTGTTTTATTTTTCATGGTTTCGCGCGCAATGACGACCTGCTGGACCTCGGTGGCGCCTTCATATATCCGTAGTGCTCTAATTTCACGATACAACATTTCCATCGGGTGTCCTACCTTGACACCCAAGCCGCCGTGCAGCTGCACACAGCGATCAATGATGCGTTGCGCTGATTCTGTAGCAAAAAGCTTAGCCATCGCAGCAGAGCGTGTGGTGCGTTGCTTCAGAATGTCACGCTCCCAGGCGGCCCGATAGACAAGCAGCGTTGCCGCGTCGATTTCGGTGCTCATGTCACCAATGGCTGCTTGAGTGATCTGTAGGTCAGCTAAGGTAGCTCCGAACATAGGTCGTGAGGTCGCACGCGCGATGCCCATCTCAAGAGCCGCCTCTGCAAAGCCCAAGGCTGCAGCACCGACTGACGCACGAAACACATCTAAATTCTGCAGGGCAACTTTAAATCCTTGTCCGGGCATACCAATGCGCTGTTCGACGGAAATGTCGCAGTCTGTAAAAGTGAGTGTGCCAATCGGATGGGGGGCACATACATCAAACCGTTCCGTCACTGCGAGGCCTCGGGTACTGGCGTCCACTACAAAAGCGGTCACACCTTCCGCTTCGTCGTTTTCTGCCCTGGCAAAGACGGTGTAAAAGTCGGCAATGTCGGCGTTTGATATCCACGTTTTGACGCCATTGATTCGGTAGCCTGAGGCGGTGCGCGTGGCGCGTGTCGTCATGGCAGCGACATCGGAGCCAGCGTCCGGCTCCGACAAGGCGAAGGCGGCGAGCATGTCACCGCGCGCGACCTTCGGCAAATACTTTTGCTTGAGTGCTTCAGAGCCGAAGAGCGAAATAGGGCCGCTCCCGAGTCCCTGCATGACGAAGGCGAAGTCGGCGAGGCCATCGTAATAACCCAGAGTTTGACGCATCAAACACAAGCTGCGCGAGTCGAGTTCCTCGAACATACCTCCGTAAGCCGCAGGAACGCAATAGCGTAACCAACCCGCGTCTCCCAGCAGTCGGGTGAGCTCTTGGCAGCGGGCGTCTACGCTACCGTGATGCACGCGACTAGTCAGATGCTGTATTGACCAGGCGTGTGCAGTGTCATGTAGAGCGCGATGTGCCTCATCAAAAAACGGTAGGCGCAAGGAATCTGGGTTAAACATTTGTGCGATTCTCGATTAGGTCGAACTTCATTTGGACGTAGCGTGTCGGGATTTCAAGGCGTGCAAAATAAATCACACGTTGACCGATACAAGCGTAGCGTCGCAGCTCAGCTACCGGTGCAGAAAGAGGTAAGTGCAAGGCTTGTGCCGAGTCTGCGCCCGCCTCGATGATGCTCACGAGTTGCTCGGCATGGGTTAGCTTGTCGCCGTGCAGTTCATTCAAGACAGAGACGACGGTGGCATGGCGATAACGCGCTGCATGTTGACGATAAATGTCCCGATCTAGATAGACCTCGCTGTAGCAGAACGGTCCCGTCGATGTGGTGTGTAGGCGCTGCAGATATTGAAAACTGCCTTTGCAATCGAAAGGGCAATCCATGCCGAGCAAGGGGAGGGGCACGTCTGCGCTGAGTTCCATGAGCGTCGTCGTACCAAGCGCTGCGGACAGGGCAACCGTCTCTTCCCAACTGGTGGGAAGAGCAAGCTTGACGGGCTGGGGAATGTTTTCATTGACGTAAGTGCCCGAGCCTCGTGAACGATGGATCAGTCCCTCGCGCTCAAGTAGGCCGAAGGCCTGACGGATCGTCGCCCGAGAGACACCTAGATCCTCGACCAAGGTGTCAAGTGCTGGGACCTGTTCGCCACGCGGCCAGACACCACGTTCAATATTCCGGCGTACGATCGCAGCCACCTGCAAATACAGAGGCTGCGGGCTGCGAGCGTAGAGAAGATCGTTGGACGGTTTCAAGGGTTTATTGCCGAGGGCATTGTGTTTACGGACGTTGGGCGAGTAATGCATCCGCCATGTCGCGCAATTTATTCTTCTGAATTTTTACCGCGTTGGCACTTTCAACCGATGGAAAACTTATGACAATTTCAAAATGCACAGGAACCTTATAGCCCGCCATGTCGCGCTTGCAGGCCGCTGTCCAGCCGACTGGATCGGCCTGGTGACCTTCTTGCAGAATGACAAAAGCGACCGGCAAGGTCTTTGTGCCGAGCGTTCCCCCGACGACTTGACAGGCTTTAACGCCAGGTAAAGATTCGACGGTTTGCTCGATTTCCGCTGGATTCACCAAAAAGCCAGACAGGCGCATGGAATCTCCCATGCGTGCCTGAAAGACAAACTGCTGCTCGCTTAGGGCATAACCAAGGTCACCAGTCTTAAAGAAGCCATCGGTAGTCATGGCTTTTGCAGTGGCCTCTGGGTTGTCTAGATAGCCGACCATCAGGCTTGGAGAAAATATTTCGATTTCACCCGACTCGCCTGTTGCCAGGATCTTACCTGTCGATGGATCTGTCACACGCACTCGAGCTATCGGATGAATGAGTTTGCCGCCGGCTACATAGCGCACGCTCAGATCTCCCTCGGCTTCATGCGTCGGTTGTGCTGCAACCAGCGCCTGCAACTCGCTTGAACCGTATAAACCGGTTAATGGCAAATGATTGCGCTCGGCCTGTTCGAGCAGACTCGTGACGGCGGGCGAGAAATTCGCAAAACCAAAGAGTTTGCAGGACGCAAAGTCTGCAGGGGAGTCTGCTGCTTCCAGTAGCTTCAAAATCGATTCGTTATTGGCATAGGTGTGCGAGACCTGGTGTCGCCGAATTTGTGTGAGCGTACTGTTGGTGTCGGAGACGGCTTCGCTTACGACTGTGCAACCCGTCACTAAGCCTCCCGTCAAGGTTGAAAAACCGAAAGCGCCACAAAAGGGCGCACTGGCTAGAATCCGGCTGCTGGCGTTGTACTCAAAGGCTGTTTGCATCGCCTGGCCATGAACAATGAGTGTGTGTTGATCATGTAAGACAAATTTGGGTAAGGACGTTGTGCCCGAGGTGGTAAAGCATATTGCGCCGGCGTTACCCACCGCAGGTGGGGCAGTGCTCGGCGTGTTGGTAAGTCTGGCGTAGTCATGCACGGCATAGCCTCTTGCAGCAATCGCACGAACGGCAGGGCTTTGGAAGTCGCCGAGCGTGACGATTCCCTTGAGGCGTGCAAGCACATCCGCTGGGACATCAGCCAGAATATCCGCAAAAGCGATGCCTTTGAATTCTGGCCACATCACCAGCCAATCTGCCTTGCCGCGGCCAATAATGTCTGCGACCTCTTTGCTGCGAAAGCGTGTGTTCACGGCCAGTACGGTTGCACCAAGATGCGCGCAGGCTAAAAATGTTTGTACCCACGCGAGGCAATTCGGTAGCCAGACGGCTACGCGCTGATCGTGTTTTATGCCAAGTGCGTGTAAATTTCCTGCGAGTTGCTTGGCTTGTTGCTCGAGCTGTGCGAAAGTCGTTTCAGAGTCTCGATCAATCAGCGCAATGTGCTGAGCATGGGTCTTGGCCAGCTCGGTTAGGCGTTGAGAAAAGAAAAATGGTGCTTGCGCCATACTACAGGGCCTTGTTTGAAGTTGAGTCGAAGTCGCGTTATTGTTTGAGCGCAAAATAATGCTAAATCAAGTACGATTAATCTTACTATAGTGCTGATATACGTACTTTATTTGAAAGTACTTCTTTTATAAGAAAACTCCCGGAGCAACATACGATGCAAACAAGACGTTTTTTTCTACACTCGGTTGCCGCAGCCCTTGCGGTTGGTTCTTTGACCTTGGCATCGACCGCCGTGGCTCAGAATTTTCCTAGCCGTCCGATAACCTTAGTCGTCCCCTACCCAACCGCTGGTGCAGCGGATATTTTTGGCCGTTCTATTGCGCAGGCGATGGAAGCGACGCTTAAGCAGACGGTTGTCGTAGAAAATAAACCAGGCGCTGCGGGTAACGTAGGTCTGACACAAGTGGCGCGCAGTAAGCCCGACGGCTACACGATTGGTTTGGGGACTATTGGTACGCAAGCCATCAATCAGTTTTTGTATAGCCAGATGCAATTTGATCCCGGCACAGATCTCGTGCCAATCGCGTTAGTGTCCACGACGCCAAACGTGATTTCTGTTGCCGCGAATTCGCCGTGGAAAAATTTAGGTGATGTCATCAAGGCGGCAAAAGCTGCGGGTGACAAGAAGCTGAGTTATGGCACGCCTGGTATCGGCTCCTCACCACACCTGACCGGCGCATATTTTGAGGCGATGGCAGGCATTGAATTGCTGCATGTTCCGTTCAAAGGTGTGTCGGCCTCTATGCCTGCACTGATTGGCGGACAAATTGATCTATTGTTTGATAATTTGCCTGGCTCTATCGCGCAGATTAAAGACGGTTCGCGTATCCGCGGTATTGCTGTGACCTCGGCCGAGCGCACCCCGCTCGCTCCTAACTTACCGACTTTCGCTGAAGGCGGAGTCGCGGGCTTTGATGTCACGGCCTGGTTTGCGATCTACGCTCCTAAAGGCACGCCACAGCCTGTGATGGACAAGCTCATCGAAGCCGCGCGCGTGGGTCTTAAGTCTGAGAAGGTTGCCGAGGCTTACATGAAGTTGGCGGCCGTGCCTGGTAACTTGTTTGGCGCGGATCTGGCTGCCTTTGAGGCCAAAGAGCGCGCGAAATGGGGCAAGTTGATCAAAGACCGTGGGATCACAGCGCAATGAACGGAACAGCACTTGTTACGGGTGGTAGCCGTGGCATTGGACGTGCGGTGGTAGAAGACCTCATCGCCGAAGGCTATGAGGTGATTAACTTTAGCCGTACCGCTCCGGCCAAGTTATTGCCAGGTGAGATTTTTGAGTCGGTCGATCTAGGTGATACGAAGCGTACCCGTGAAGCGGCCCTAGACTGGGCTTCCAAGAAAGATATTCTGAATCTTGTGAACAACGCAGGCATGATTCACGTCGGCAAAATCGAGGAAATCACCCTCGAGGATGTCGACGATATGATTACGCTGAACATGGTGGCGCCGCTTTTGTTAACACAGGCAGTGTTGCCAAAGATGCGTGCTCACAAATTCGGTCGTATCGTTAATATCGGTAGTCGAGCAGGCTTGGGCAAGGTGGGTCGTACAGTGTACGGTGGTACCAAGGCTGGGCTTGCTGGGATGACTCGCACCTGGGCGCTTGAGACCGCGCCGCATGGCATTACGGTCAATGCGATTGCCCCTGGACCGGTTGCCACAGAGCTGTTTTTGGCGAGCAACCCGCCCGACTTGCCTCAGACAAAGAAAATCATGGAGTCTGTGCCAGTCGGACGCTTTGGTGAGCCCGCCGAAATTGCGCACGCTGTGCGCATGTTTCTGGATAAGAAGGCGGGCTTTATCACCGGGCAACTACTTTACGTGTGTGGCGGCCTATCCGTCGGTTTGACGGCTTAGGTTTTCATTCCCGTGATCGACTTGACCATGGCACGTGGATCACGCATCGGCCAGCGGCCGCTGCTAGCCTGACTGATGAAGTCACCGACGATCCGGTTGAAGTTAACCGGATCCTCGATATTCAGCGTGTGCCCGCAATTCGGCATGATCGACAGAGCGGCTGAAGGGATGGTTTCCTTGAGCATGATGCCTGGGCGCAAACAGGGCCAGTCCTCGTCTCCGTTCAAGATTAAGGTCGGCACGGTGAGCTTCTGCAGCCTGTCGGTTAAGGTGTAGAGCGAAGGGCGTTCACGCTGCACACCGAGCTGTGTGTTGGCCGAACCCAGTGCGGAATGACCATAGAACTGTTCTTTGAATTCGGCGAAGCCATTGGGATCAGCACGCTCAAAAGACAAGCGTGTTGGACCATACGCATACTTGTCGACAAACGCTTTCATCCCCTCTTTAAGCAGCATCGCGGCACTTGCTTCCGCTTCTTTGCGGAATTGATCGCGGATCTCGAGTTCTGCGCCATAACCGCAACCAGCCACGCAAAGTGACAAGGCTCGTTCGGGGTACAGCAGACCAAAATGCAGTGTGGCGAACCCGCCCATCGACAAACCAACGATGTGGGCCTTCTTGATTTTTAAGTGATCCAGTACTGCAAGAATATCGGCCGCTGCGCGATTTTGGGAGTACGACGTCACGTCAGACGGAACCGCCGAAGGGGGGTAGCCCCGTGCGTTGTACGTAATGACTTGATAGTGGCGAGCAAAATGGCGAACCTGTGGTTCCCAGCTTTCTTTATGACCAGCGAATTCGTGCACAAAAATAATAGGTGTGCCGGATCCGGTGGTTTCGTAACAGAGATCGACACCGTCGTCAGTTTTTGCGAAAAGCATAATTTCTCCTGTGAGTAGTGTTAGCTTGGCACGCGTGGCCCTGCAGCGTCAAGATATCAACGCGACTTGTTTGTTTCGCGGGCTTTAAAAAAGTTAGCAAATGCTTGTTGCGCTTCAGCCGATTGGAGTCGCTCGGTAAAGTGACCCCACTCATAATCAAACGCCGCATGAAGCATGGGTCGCTGTGTATGCTTCATCATACGCTTGGAGAGTTGTAGGGCCTGTGGTGGCAAGGCAGCTAATTCGACAGCGGTTTGTAATGCTTGTGGCAAGGCTTGACCGGACTGTGTCACGTCAGTGATAAAGCCCGCCTCTAGCGCTTCCTGAGGTCTGAAGGCTCGTCCGCGCAGTAACCAGTCACTCGCTTTGCGCGCACCGACCAATTGCGCAAGCAGCACGCTTGAGGCACCCTCTGGGCACAATCCAAGAGGCACGAATGGGATCTTGAACAAGGCGTTTTCAGCCGCGTACACAAAATCACAGTGTTGCAATAAGGTCACGCCGATACCGATGGCATTGCCTTCGATTGCCGCGACAATGGGTAGATCTGAGTCCACCAACGCGCGCAGCAGTGTGATGCCAGGACTATCGCCCGCTGGGCGCGGACGTTGAAAATCTTTCAGATCATTGCCGGCGGTAAAGTGTCCTTGTGCACCCGTCAGGACGATTACGCGGGTTTGGCCGTCCGTATTGGCCTCGCGTATGTGCGTCGCGAGCGTTAGATAGGTCTGTGCATCAAGAGCGTTACGACTCTCGGGCCGATTGATGGTTAGGGTCAACACCCCTTGGCTTGCTTCGCTGAGTACCGTGTTGCTCATTTTGCGTTCCAGACAGTTCAAAAAAAAGCTCACCCGAAGGTGAGCTTTTTAACATCAAAGCGTGCACAGGTTCGTTAATCGCGGTTGCCGCTGGTAATGCCAATGATGGCGAGCAAATTCGAAAACACGTTGTACACGTCTAAGTAGATGGCCAACGTGGCAGAAACATAGTTCGTTTCACCACCGTTGACCACACGCTGTAGGTCGATCAGCATGAAGGCTGAGAAAATCACAATGGCCAGAACTGAAATCGTGAGCATCAGTGCGGGTATTTTGAGCCAGATGTTGGCGATACCAGCCACCAACAGAATAACCACGCCGATGAACATGAACTTGCTCAGTCCAGACAGGTCGCGCTTGATCGAGGTCGCAAGTGTGGCCATTGTGCCGAACACAATTGCAGTGCCGCCGAACGCGAACATGACGAGCTGTGTGCCGTTACTCATACCCAACACGAAGCCGAGCAGGCGTGAAAGCATGACGCCCATAAAGAACGTGAACAGCAGCAACAAACCGATGCCAAGTGAACTGTCTTTGTTCTTTTCAATGGCAAACATCAGACCAAACGCGCCAATTAGAAAGATAATCGCACTCATGCCAGGGCTCGATGCCATGACTTGATTGATGCCGCTCATCATGCCGACGGCTGCGCCCAACACAGTGGGGATCAAGGACAGCGCGAGTAGCCAATAAGTGTTGCGTAAGACACGGTTGCGCACGACCTCTACAGCTGCGCCCTCGTGGGGGTTGCGGGATAGGGTGGGGCGGTAATCGCTCATGTAGTGCTCCTTTTACTAAAAAATGTAGACAAGACAGATGCATCGTCCTGTAGCTATGACAGAAAGCATACCTGACAGTTCCCTGAAAGGCTAGATTCCTTTTGTTTTTTTAGGGTATTTCAGGCTATGTCGTTGGTAAACGAAAGGATTTCACGTCATGGCCACCCGCCTGATAAAGCCGCCAGCGTTCGCGCGCGGCTGCCTTATCTGCATCCTCCTCCGAAACGATCTCTAGGACCCGGGTCACATTCTCGATTCCCGGAGGGCAGTGCTCATCTAGGTTCAATACCCAGGCCATGGCTGGCGCTCGGGCTAATGCCTCAGGCAAGTCCGCTGAGACCAGCCAGATCGGAGTTTGCGCGGCCAGCGGGTCGTGCGCCGCGACATGCGGTACGAAGGCCGCCTCATCGACTGCCCACAACTTTAGATCGAAAGACTTGAGCCTTGCGCGGTCGGTGCAATACACCAGCAGTGGCTGCTCAGCGAGGTACTGACGCAGGCTTGTTTGACAGGCCTGCGTGATGCGCTCCGTTGCGCCAAAGGCGAAGTCGATGCGCGCCATCTTGTTCGTTACGCCTGTCCCAAAAGGTAGTGCACCAGCATACCCACAGGGCGGCCAGTTGCACCCTTGACGGCACCGCCACGCCACGCCGTGCCTGCGATGTCGAGGTGTGCCCAGGGGTACGCCTTGGCAAACCGTGACAAGAAGCATGCTGCGGTGACTGCGCCTCCGGGCTGACCCCCGATGTTGGCCATATCTGCAAAGTTCGATTTCAGTTGTGCCTGATAAGCATCGTCTAACGGCATACGCCAGGCAGGGTCCTGCGCTTGCTTGCCGGCCGCAAGGAGGGCTTCGGCGAGTGCGTCGTCGGTAGAAAATAGTCCTGAGTTCACGTTACCCAGCGCAACCACGCAGGCGCCTGTCAAAGTGGCGATGTCAATCACGGCTGAAGGTTTAAAACGTTCGGCGTAGGTCAGCGCATCGCAAAGAATCAGACGTCCTTCCGCATCGGTGTTGAGGATTTCAATAGTCTGGCCCGACATGCTGGTCACAACATCGCCAGGCTTATTTGCCGTGCCACTAGGCATGTTTTCACAAGTCGGAATCAGTCCAATGACTTCTCCGGGCAGACCGATCTCTGCGATGGCGCGCATCGTACCGAGCACGCTTGCCGCACCACACATGTCGAACTTCATTTCGTCCATCGTGGCAGCTGACTTGATGGAAATCCCGCCCGAGTCAAACGTGATGCCTTTGCCCACTAGGACGATGGGTCCTTTGCTTGTCGCTTTGCTAGTTGTCTTGCTCGAGGCGCGTGCAGGTTTTTTTCCTTGGTAGTGCATCACGATAAAGCGAGCAGGTTGCTCGGAGCCGCGGGCTACCGACAAGAAAGACCCCATGCCAAGTTTTTCAATCTGCTTGGGATCGAGCACGGTGACTTTGATGCTTTTGAATTCGCGCCCGAGTTTTTTAGCCGTTTCGCCCAGGTAGGTGGGCGTGCAGAGATTGCCCGGTAAGTTGCCCAGTGTGCGCGCCAACGACATCCCCTGCGCAAGCGCGGCCCCTTCAGCAATACCTTGATTGGCGGCGGCCTGATCAGCCTTCGCGATTAAGACGACCAACTTTTTTAGTTTTGGACGGGCCTCGAGGTCGGGCTTTCCAAAACTTGCGTCATAGTGGTAGGTGCTCGCACCGACAGCGCTTGCCGCTGTGCGTGCGCGGGCGCGCGCATCGCTTTGTGCGTAAGCGATTGCTGAGAGGGTTGATGTGGCTTCGGTCAGACGTGCTTGGACACAATACGCGGCGAAGGCCTGCTCCGCCGTGACGTGTGTCTTTGCGCTGTACTCGCTTTGCTTGCCTAGTCCAACCAGCACAACACGCGCTGCCGAGACACCCTCCAAATCACGCAGCACCAAGGTCGTCCCAGCGGCGCCAGTGAACTCGGCTTTGATGACTGCTTTCACTGCACCCTGACTGGCGCGGTCAATCGCGTCTGCGGCAGTGCTTAAGATGCCATCTTTAAAAACGCCCACCGCCAAGGCGGCTGTTTTGTGTTGATGGGGCGAGACCGATGCGTGGGTGCTGAATTCCATTTGGCGAACCTGTGTGAAGGTGAAAATTAGGTAATTCTTGCTTACGGGAATTATCCCGCATGTTGATCGTGCGTGCGCATGGATGAAGATGCGGGCGATGCTAAGAATTTCAGGAGTTAAGTTTATACAAATTTATTATTTAGAATATTTTCTTTATTACTTATAATCGTGGTGATGGGAGAAACCACATGAATTTGCAGCAATTTCGTTTTGTCCGTGAAACCATACGACGCGACTTTAATCTGACCGAAGCCGCGCGCTCGCTGTTTACCTCTCAGCCTGGTGTCTCTAAAGCGATTCTCGAATTTGAGGATGAACTCGGCGTACAGATTTTTGAGCGTCACGGCAAGCGCATCAAGGGCCTTACTAAGCCTGGCCGTTCGGTGGCTGCTGTCGTTGAGCGCATTATGTGCGAGATCGACAATCTTAAGAAAGTGAGCGACGAATACGCCCGCCGTGATGAGGGTAGCCTAGTGATTGCCTGCACCCACACGCAGGCACGCTATGTCTTGCCGAAAATTATCCCAGCCTTCCGGCAACATTTCCCCAAAGTGCACCTTTCCCTCGCAGAGGGCAGTCCACCTCAGCTAGCCGAGATGGTGTTGAATGGCCAGGCCGATCTGGCCATCGCAACCGAATCACTTGCCCTCACACCAGGCTTGGCGACCTTGCCGTGCTACAGCTGGACCCACTCCGTGGTTGTCAGACCCGAACATCCGCTCGTTGCCTTGTCGGCCAAAAAGAATTTTGCTCTGACGCTTGAGCACTTAGCCAGTTATCCGCTGATCACCTACGATCGTGCATTCTCAGGGCGGGGTTCAGTGGACCGAGCATTTGATGCACAGGGCCTGCGCCCAGATATCGTGCTTGAGGCCATTGATGCTGACGTCATCAAGACTTATGTCGACGTGGGCTTGGGGATCGGGATTATTGCGGGGATGGCTTATGAGCCGCATCGCGATACCAACCTTGTCTGCATGCCAGCGGGACATCTCTTTGGCGAGCAGACAACCCGCGTCGCGCTCAAGGCGGGCGTGTTTTTGCGGGATTACGTCTACACCTTTATTTCGATGCTGACCCCTGAGCTCGATGCGGATCGCATCCGTGAACTGGTCGAGCACAAACGAGAATAGGTATCATTACGCTTGCTATTTAAATGAGAATCATTATCATTTGGTCTGTACCTTTTCTAAATAGGAGCAGACATGATTCCAACTATCAGCGCAGTCATTGTCGGGGCCGATCGGCTCGGCAATATCCCCAATCTGTTACGCGATCACAATATCGCTATCACTCACCATATCAGTGGGCGAGACCCTTCCCATCAAAAGAAGACCTTGCAGCTACCTTCTGGCACGCAAATGGTTATCCTATTGACAGACTTTCTGGGTCATAACGTCATGAAAACCTTCAGAAATGCCGCGCAACGATCTGGCGTGAGGGTCGTGGCGTGCAGGCGCTCTGTTTGCGCGATGCAACAGGCACTAGAGCAGTGTGGGTTGTGCGGGTTAGCGCGTTGCGACTTCGGTGGCAGGGCTTAGCCGGCGGGCGCCGGTGTAGCGCATGGTCCAGTAGCGTAGATTCATGTCTTCGATACGGACCACGCCACCCCGCGAGGGGGAGTGCACAAACTTATCTTGGCCAAGGTAGACGCCTACGTGGGAGTAACGCGTTCCTAGGGTGTTAAAAAAGACCAAATCTCCAACGGCCAAATCGCCTCGCTTGACCGTGTCGCCATACTTAGCGATGTCATCCGCACGCGGCGGCAACTTCAAGCCCAGGGATTGCTGAGCCGAATACAAAACTAAGCCGCTGCAATCAAAACCCGTTTCAGGTGACTTACCACCCCAACGGTAGCGAATGCCCAGATGCGTCAGAGCTTGCGCCGCCAACGGGTGATTGATATCACCGATAATCAGACCGGAGCCGTTTCTGTAGCGATTCAAAAAGGCGCCGATCGGATCTGTCGAACTGCGCCAATCATGCGCGTAGCCGCCAATACCCGAACCCGCCTGTTTGTTTGAGTCGGCACAACCCGTCAGTACCAACGCCAGCGCGCAAGCGACCAACCAACCCAACCTAGGGCTAGACGATCGGAAATGCGAAGTAGCGGCTTTAAAAACTGACATGGCATTCAATAAAAAAACAATTTGGCAAGCCTCGTGCAAGCTTGACTTGCCATAATCATAGTACAAAAAGTGTGCCTAATCGCACAAAATGGCTGCGGAGACCCTATGAACCCGATTCAAACTACTCACAGAGCCTCGATTCACGATCGAGATAATTTCTGGGCGGCTGAGGCTCGAGAGATTCACTGGGAGAGGCCGTTTTCGCAGGTTTTAGACTTTTCTAAGCCGCCTTTTGCGAAATGGTTTGTCGGCGGACACACTAATTTATGCTTTAACGCGGTCGATCGTTGGCTAGATGAGCGCGGTGATGAGCCCGCTCTGGTGTGGGTTTCAACGGAAGTCGATCAGGAAGTGACGTACACAACCCGAGCGCTGTACCAAGAGGTCAATACAGTCGCGGCCATGTTGGTCGAGCAAGGCGTCAATCAAGGAGATCGGGTACTCATTTACATGCCCATGGTGCCCGAGGCTGTTTTTGCGATGCTTGCGTGCGCGCGTTTGGGTGCGATTCACTCGGTTGTGTTTGGCGGCTTCGCCTCAGTCAATCTCGCTCAGCGTATTGATGATGCCTCACCTAAAGTCATTATTTGTGCGGATGCCGGTTCGCGTGCGGGTAAGATCACTCCCTATAAGCCCTTGTTAGACAAGGCGATTTCGTTGTCGACCCGTCCTCCCGAGCATGTCATTGTGGTGAATCGTGGTTTATTTGATTTTGAGCCAGTGTCTGGCCGCGATCTGGACTATGCCACGCTGCGTGCCAAGCACGAGGGCGCGAGCGTACCGGTGACTTGGTTAGAGTCGTCGGCCCCAAGTTACGTGCTTTACACCTCCGGAACGACGGGTAAGCCCAAGGGTGTGCAACGCGATACGGGTGGGTATGCCGTCGCGCTCGCCTCGTCCATGAAGCGTATCTTCAATGGTACGCCAGGCGATACTTATCTCTGCACCAGTGATATTGGCTGGGTGGTGGGCCACTCGTATATCGTTTACGGCCCGCTGATTGCCGGACAAACCACCATTCTGTACGAGGGTACGCCCGTTCGCCCCGACGGCGGCATTCTGTGGAGCCTCGTCGAGCGCTTTAAAGTCAATACGATGTTCTCGGCACCAACGGCGATCCGAGTGCTGAAGAAACAAGATCCAGCACTATTAAAAAAGTATGACCTGTCGACGCTTCGCGCGCTCTACATGGCAGGTGAGCCGCTCGACGAGCCAACCGCACAATGGATTGCGGAGGGGTTGGGCAAGCCGATTATCGATAATTACTGGCAAACGGAAACGGGCTGGCCGATCTTAGCTGCGCAGCCTGGTATTGCACCTGTTCCCACCAAGTTTGGTAGTCCATCTTTCCCCGTCTATGGCTTTGATGTACGGGTGTTGGACGAAAAAACCGGTCAGGACCTAGGGCCGGATCAAAAGGGGGTTGTAGCGATTGTGCCACCCTTGCCGCCCGGTGCGATGACGACGATCTGGGGTGACGACAAACGATTCGTTGAAACATACTTCACCTCCATTCCTGGCCGACAGGTTTATTCGACCTTTGATTGGGGCTTGGTCGACGATGAGGGCTATTGGTTTATTCTGGGTCGTACAGACGACGTGATCAATGTTGCCGGCCATCGGCTTGGTACGCGCGAGATCGAAGAGTCTATTAATAGCCATCCGGCGGTAGCCGAGTGTGCGGTGGTTGGCATTGCCGATCAGCTCAAAGGGCAGGTGGCGGTTGGCTTTGCGGTGTTGAAAGACCCCAGCCAGTTAGTCGATGCTGCTGCCAGTATGAAGCTGGAAGGTGCAATCATGAAGGTAGTCGATGAGCAGCTTGGTCCTGTCGCAAGACCGGCACGCGTGCGCTTCGTCACCACGTTGCCAAAGACGCGCTCTGGTAAAGTGCTGCGCCGGGCAATTGTTGCAGTTTGCGAGGGACGCGACCCAGGCGACCTCACCACAATTGAAGACCCGACTGCTCTCGAACAAATTAAGGATTCGCTATGAAAACTAAACCTATGTTGACTGACGCCGATGTTTCTCTCATTTTGGCTGCAGCGAAAGCGCATGCGCAAGCTAATAAGTGGGCTGTAACCATTGCCGTAGTGGACGATGGTGGGCACCTTTTGGGCCTGCAACGCCTCGATGGCGCCAACACGATCTCGGCCCACATTGCACCGGCCAAAGCACA
>Ga0164292_10000828_pt1 | contig 24564 bp, 20 predicted proteins | sample GEODES117metaG_FD_111486 | JGI IMG/M metagenome (GOLD analysis project Ga0164292, IMG submission 111486) | Eutrophic lake water microbial communities from Lake Mendota, Wisconsin, USA - GEODES117 metaG | ecosystem: Environmental > Aquatic > Freshwater > Lake | place: USA: Lake Mendota...
AGGCCGCGAATTTCTAGTGTGCTCATCATTTTCCCCGATTAGATTTCAACTGTGACGGAGTCTCCGTCGACATGTACGCCGTAAGTGTGAAGTGGTGCAACAGCAGGAGGAGTAAGTGCTTCTCCTGTGCGAAGATCAAACTCTGCTCCGTGAAGCCAGCATTCGATCTTAAAATCTGTGACATCTCCCTCGGAAAGAGAGGCATCCGAATGTGAACAGGTGTCGTCAACTGCAAAAACTTCGTCGCCGACGCGAGCTACACAGATGGTTTTGCCATCTTTTTCTACCTTGACAGGCTTTCCCTGCTCTAGCTGTGAAAGAAGTAGGTCAGCCATTTACTTAGCCGCCTTCGAAAGTTCGTCATCAATGCGAGACATCAAGCGATCCTGGATTGCTTCGATACCGATCTGTGAAACGATTTCGTTGAAGAAGCCGCGCACAACCAGACGACGTGCATCTGACTCGTTGATACCACGAGACATCAAATAGAAGAGTTGCTCATCATCGAAGCGGCCTGTGGTGCTGGCATGGCCTGCGCCGACAATTTCGCCAGTTTCAATCTCGAGATTCGGCACTGAATCTGCGCGCGCGCCATCAGAAAGAAGTAGATTGCGGTTAAGTTCGTAGGTATCAGTACCTTCTGCAGCAGCTCGAATAAAGACATCACCGATCCACACCGTGTGCGCATCTTGTCCAGCGAGTGCGCCCTTGTAATTAACTCGCGACTTAGCATTTGGTACAAGGTGATCTACGAACATGCGGTGCTCAAAGTACTGACCTGCCGTTGCAAAATAAACACCTAAGAGTTCAGTGCTTGCACCAGGTCCAGCAAACTCGACTGTTGGAAGTAAGCGGACAACCGATCCACCGACGGTAACAACAAGTGAGTTGAAAGTTGCATCTCGCTCGACTATTGCGTGATGGTGAGCTGCATGTACTGCAGTCGGACCCCACTCTTGGAGCGAGATGAGTGTGAGTTTTGCTCCAACACCCACATGGACTTCAAGATCTTCGCCGAGATTGAATTCGCCGGTGTTCTCAAGCACCACAATTGCGCGAGAGTGAGGCTCAAGAATTATCTGCACGCGCGCAAACTCAACAGTTGCAGCCTGAACCATCGCGCGAGAAAGAATGATTGGTTGATCAATCTCTTGTTCTTTTGCCACTCGTAGCTGGCGGACATTGCCGGTAAATGCGCGAATGCGATTGATGATGATGTCATCTGTGCGAGAGAGGGCTTCTGCCTCAACCGTAGTGAAAGTGACGCCTTGTGGAAGTCCAGCGACAGGCTGCAAAGAATCGAGTTCTATCGCCTTCGCACTTCCGTCGTGCATTCCTGCAAGTCGTTTAAGTGGGGTAAAGCGCCACGCCTCTTCACGACCGTTAGGTGTGTGAAGTTCGAGGAGATTAGATTGGAGAGCGCTCATTAACCGACAGCACCTTCCATCTGAAGTTCAATGAGGCGATTAAGTTCTAGCGCATACTCCATCGGTAATTCACGAGCAATTGGTTCAATGAAGCCACGAACGATCATTGCCATCGCCTCATCTTCGCCTAAGCCACGTGACATCAGATAGAAGAGCTGATCATCACTAATCTTCGACACAGTTGCTTCATGTCCCATCGATACGTCGTCCTCACGGATATCAACGTACGGATATGTATCAGAACGCGAAATGCTGTCGACCAAGAGTGCATCACACTTAACAGTGCTTGCGGAATGGTGAGCACCTTCTTGGACTTGTACGAGTCCGCGATATGAGGTGCGTCCTCCACCGCGCGCAACTGACTTTGAGATGACAGAGGATGACGTGTAAGGAGCAGCGTGGACCATCTTGGCACCTGAATCTTGATGTTGGCCAGGACCGGCAAATGCGAGTGAGAGAGTTTCGCCCTTTGCATGAGGGCCCATCAACATAACTGCTGGATACTTCATCGTTACCTTAGAACCAATATTTCCATCAACCCATTCCATCGTCGCACCTTCTGCACAAGTAGCGCGCTTTGTGACGAGGTTATAGACGTTGTTAGACCAGTTCTGAATGGTTGTATATCGAACTCGTGCACCCTTCTTAACAATGATTTCAACAACTGCAGAGTGCAAAGAATCTGACTTGTAGATTGGTGCTGTGCAACCCTCTACGTAGTGAATATATGAATCTTCGTCAGCAATAATCAGCGTGCGCTCGAATTGACCCATGTTCTCTGTGTTAATACGGAAATAAGCCTGCAAAGGAATATCTACATGGACGCCCTTTGGAACGTAGATAAAGGATCCACCAGACCAAGCAGCTGTATTGAGCGCTGCGAACTTGTTATCGCCTACAGGAATGACAGTTCCGAAGTACTCACGGAATAGCTCTTCATGCTCGCGCAGTGCAGTATCTGTATCAAGGAATAGCACGCCAAGCTTTTCAAGATCTTCACGAATTGAGTGATAAACAACTTCTGATTCGTACTGTGCTGCAACACCTGAGACAAGACGCTGCTTCTCAGCCTCTGGAATTCCAAGACGATCGTAGGTGTTCTTGATGTCATCTGGCAGGTCATCCCAAGTAGTTGCCTGCTTTTCAGTTGAACGCACAAAGTACTTAATGGTGTCAAAGAAAATTCCAGTGAGATCGCTTCCCCATGATGGCATTGGCTTCTTCTCAAAGAGTGACAAACCTTTCAGGCGCATGTCGAGCATCCACTGAGGCTCGTTCTTCTTAGAAGAGATGTCGCGTACTACCTCTTCGTTGATTCCTCGCTTGGCACTTGCGCCAGCGTCGGTCTTATCTGCCCAACCGAATTCATAATTTCCAAGGCCATCTAGTTCTGGATGTGCTGTTGTCATTATTGTGCCTTTCCGGCGGTAGTAGTCAGTTGTGGAATATATGTTGTACATACTCCGTCACCGTGAGCAATCGTTGCTAAACGCTGCACATGGGTACCGAGTAGTCGTGAAAATGCTTGAGTCTCTGCTTCACAGAGTTGTGGATATTGCGCTGCAACGTGGGCGATCGGGCAATGGTGCTGACAGATTTCTTCACCAGTCCCCCGCTTTTCAACGCTGGCTGCATACCCTTGTTCAGTAAGAAATGTTGCAAGTGCATCGATCTTCTTGCCACGCTTTGCAAGATACGGAGTTGCTTTGCGTTCAATATCTTCTGCGCGAGATTCGGCAAAGGCGCTCACTAAGTGATCGCCAGAATGCGTGGCCATAAATTTCAAAGCAGCGACAGCTAGATCATCATAAGAATGTTCAAATTGTGAGCGGCCCTCATCTGTCATAAGAAAGACCTTCGAAGGACGTCCTCTGCCGCGGGTCGAGCCAACGCGTGGATCGCGGGCTTCCAAAACGCCATCGGCAACCAAGAGCTCTAAGTGGCGACGAATACCGGCTGGAGTCAGGGCTAGACGCTGGCTCAGAGTGCTCGCAGTTGATGGACCGTTCTCCAAAATCGAACGGGCGATCGCATCACGAGTGCGGATATCCTCGCCAGGTTGATGATCGATTTTCACAACACAAATGTATCGTAATTAACTATGCGCTTCTACCTGAAGAATGGCGTGGCTGGCATAAGGTAGCCATATGCGCTTGCGGACAGCTATTTTCGGAATACTGCTATTCCTGCAAAGTGCGCTAGTTCTCACCGGTGGCGCTGTTCGATTAACTGGCTCAGGACTGGGCTGTCCAACGTGGCCAGAATGCACCCCAGGGTCTTACACGCCCGTCCCTCATCAAGCAGAAGGACAACTTCACGCATGGATCGAATTTGGAAATCGTCTTCTTACCTTTGCTCTACTTTTCGCCGCCCTTGCCGCCGTTATCTACGTTCTTAAAACCGGCAGAAAAGATCTTCGTTCATTGGCCGCCGGACAAGTCCTGGGAATTATTGGTCAAGGAGTTCTGGGCGGAATCACAGTGCTCACTGATCTTCATCCGCTGCCAGTTGCAGGACATCTGCTCCTATCGATGTTCTTAATCGCAGGGGCAACATCGTTGTATTCAAGACGACATGAACCTCATTTAAAGGTCTGCGCCCCAACGAAAACTCTTTCACTCTTATCGAAGTCCCATATTGCCATCTCATTCATTGTGCTGATTCTTGGAACGATTGTGACGGGAAGTGGCCCTCATGCTGGAGATGAGAAGGCCCAACGTTTTGGTTTTGATATTCGATCCGTCGCAATTCTGCACGCCGATGCCGTCATCTTCCTCATGGGTTTAACAATCGCGCTATTAGTTGCTGCATCAGTAACGCACTCGACCAAAAAGGCGATCTATATTTTCTTCGCGATCTCTCTTGCACAAGGTGGCGTTGGATATGCGCAATACCTCACAGGAATTCCTGAAGCCCTCGTTGCGGCGCATCTAGCGGGTGCAACAGTCTTCTGGATCGCGGCTTGGCGAATTAGACTTTCAGTAGTTCGGACATCACAACAGGAAAGAGATCAATAATGACCACACTCACCGACTGGAGCCCACTTGATGATCGCGCGATTGCGTACGCGCGAGCACTTGCGATGGATGCTGTTCAAAAGGTAGGAAATGGACATCCTGGCACTGCGATGGCTCTTGCTCCAGTTGCCTACACACTCTTTCAGCGCCACTTGATTCATGATCCATCTGATCCACAGTGGCTTGGCCGTGATCGTTTCATTCTCTCTTGTGGTCACTCTTCGATGACGCTATACACACAGCTCTTTTTCAGTGGCTACGGATTATCGATGGAGGATATTCAAGAGTTTCGTACACAAGGTTCTTTAACGCCAGGGCATCCAGAGTTTGGTCACACCGATGGCGTGGAAATGACGACAGGTCCACTTGGCGCAGGTGTTGCTACCGCAGTCGGTTTTGCGATGGCGGCCCGCTATGAGCGTGGATTGTTAGATCCTGATGCCGCTGCAGGCCAATCCATCTTTGATCATTCGATCTGGGTGATCTGCTCAGATGGTGATCTACAGGAGGGTGTCAGCGCCGAAGCGTCATCACTTGCCGGTACGCAAGAGCTTGGAAATCTCAATGTGATTTACGATGATAATCGCATCTCTATTGAAGGCGATACTCATGTCTCCTTCACTGAGGATGTCTCTGCGCGCTATCGCGCATATGGTTGGGAAGTCTTAGAAGTTGCAACGCTGGTAGATGGCAATGTTGATCTCGTTGCACTAGATGCAGCGATGATCGCGGCGAAGAAGCAGACACAGAAGCCAACGCTGATTCGCATGAAGTCAGTTATTGCGTGGCCAGCTCCTAAACTTCGTAACACTGCGAAATCACATGGTTCAGCCCTCGGTGATGAAGAGATCGCTGCGACAAAGGTCGAACTTGGTCTTAATCCAGATGAAAAATTTGCTATGCCTGATGATGTGCTGGCACACATTCGTCTCGTCAAAGAACGTGGAGCAGCTACACGTGCGCAATGGGATCAAAGATTTGATGCCTGGAAGGCTGCTAATCCAGAAAAAGCAACGCTCCTAGAACGTCTGGTAAACCGCGACCTACCAACTGGGTGGGAATCAGTGCTTCCTGTATTTGAAGCCGGTAAAGATGTAGCGACCCGCGCAGCTTCTGGCAAAGTTATAAATGCAATTGCCGGTGTACTTCCCGAATTCTGGGGCGGCTCGGCAGATTTGGCTGAGAGTAATAACACCACAATTGAAGGCGGTGGTTCATTCTTGCCACAATCAAGTGCCATGAAAGGCGCCGATCCATACGGACGCATCATCCACTTTGGTATTCGCGAACATGCGATGGGATCGATCCTCAATGGAATCACCCTGCACGGACTCACTCGTTCATTCGGTGGAACATTTGCAGTCTTTAGCGATTACATGCGCCCATCGGTACGACTTGCGGCGCTGATGAATATTCCAACAACATTTGTCTGGACTCACGATTCGATCGGTCTTGGAGAGGACGGACCCACGCATCAGCCAATCGAACACCTCGCTGCGTTACGAGCGATTCCCAACTTTGCAACAATACGCCCAGCAGATGCCAATGAAGTGGCACAGGCGTGGAGATCAATCTTGCTCCGCAAGCAACCTGCAGGAATCCTGCTTTCCAGGCAGAACCTTCCCGTCTACGATCGCACTGTCTATGCAAGTGCTGCAGGTGTAGATAAAGGTGCATATGTTTTACTTGCAGCACCTACGAAAGCTGATGTTGTCATCATCGCAACTGGTTCAGAAGTAAGTCTTGCGGTAAAAAGTGCTGAAGCTCTTAACGAGAAGGGTATTTCGACTCAAGTAGTAAGTGCTCCTTGCTTGGAGTGGTTTAACCAAGAGAGTGAAAGTTATCGAGAAAGTGTTATCCCGAAATCAGCGCTGCGCGTGAGCATTGAAGCAGGTATTGCCCAAGGGTGGCGAGAATACGTCGGAGACTCAGGCGTGATCATTAGCCTTGATCACTACGGTGCATCGGCTTCTGCTTCACAACTCTTTAATGAGTTCGGATTTACAGTTGATAATGTCGTTGCACAGGTGATGGCGGCCCGAAAGTGAATCAGAGAGAGATATTGATTGCAGGCACTTCTATTTGGCTCGATGATCTCTCTCGATCAAAACTCACCGGTGCAGATCCTCATAGCCTCCCCCATAGAATCAGTCATGATGGAGTTCGAGGGGTAACGACAAACCCAAGCATTTTTGGTGCTGCCATTACAGGGGCCGATGAATACGCTGCCGATATAAGCGCGTTATCTGGCAAGAGTGTTGAAGACGTTGTGCGAACTCTGACAACTGATGATGTCAGGGCTGCCTGCGATCTCTTTACCGAGATCTACACCTCTAGTAAAGGCGTTGATGGTCGAGTGAGTATTGAAGTTGATCCACGTCTTGCTCATAAGACGCAAGAGACCATTGATGAGGGGGTTGCCCTCCATGCTCTAGTTAATCGTGCGAATGTAATGATTAAGGTTCCTGCAACAAAGGCAGGGCTACCCGCAATCACTGCACTGATCGCCAAGGGCATCAGCGTAAATGTAACTTTGATCTTTTCTCTTGAGCGCTATGGCAAAGTGATCGATGCTTTTATGGCAGGAATCTCAGAGGCCAAAACCGCTGGGCGCGATCTGAGCTCTATCCATTCGGTTGCATCGTTTTTTATCTCGCGCATCGATAGCGCTGTAGATAAGGAATTGAAGGAAAAAGGAAACCATGATCTCCTTGGCAAGGTTGCAGTCGCTAACGCTCATCGTGCTTATGCGCTATTTCTTGACAAGTTTGCGGCTCCCACATGGAAAGCCCTTGAGGAAAGTGGCGCACTCGTCCAGCGCCCGCTCTGGGCATCTACCGGTGTGAAAGATCCCGCTTACCCAGATACTCTCTACGTTGACACGCTCATTGGGCCACACACTGTTAACACTATGCCGCAATCAACCCTTGACGCATTCTTAGATCATGGAACGGTCCATGCAGATGCGATCACCGCGCAGTTAGATAACGCTTCTGCAACCCTTCTCGCACTTGAAGCACTTGGCATTTCACTTGACGTAATTACCGATGCTCTCGAAGTAGATGGAGTGAAGAAGTTTGAAGATGCATGGATCTCTCTCCTTTCCGATGTTAAGAAAGTAATGGCGTAATGAAAATTTCAGGTAACTCTCTTTCGCAGATTGATCGCAGTAGCGATCTTTACCGTCGTTTAGTGGACGTTCATCACCAGATTGCAATCAAGGATCCATCGACCTGGGGGGCAGAGGCTGCTGCTGAGGCCGCAATCCGATTAAATTGGGTTGATCTTCCAGAATCTTCACGAACGCTTCTTCCAGAAATTGACGCGCTATCTGCAAAGTTCCGACATATGAAAACTATTGTGCTTGCCGGAATGGGTGGTTCCTCACTAGCTCCTGAAGTGATTGCAAAGAGTTACAATCGCGAACTCTTTATTCTCGACTCCACCGATCCGAACTATCTTGCACATGCAATCAATGGCGATTTAGCATCCACTTTGGTCGTAGTTTCATCTAAATCTGGATCTACTATCGAGACATCCTCTGCGCGTGCAGCCTTTGCAGATGCATTTGTACAGGCAGGACTAGCAGTTGCAGATCACATGGTGGTTGTCACGGATCCTGACTCCCCTCTTGATCGTGATGCTCGCGCACAAGGGCTCTCTGTGATCAACGCTGATCCTCACGTTGGAGGCAGATTTAGCGCACTAAGCGCTTTTGGTTTAGTGCCGAGCGCGCTAGCTGGCGTTGATATTTCGCTTTTGCTCGATGCGGCAAGTGAATGTAAAGAGAATTTCCTGACCGATAGCACCGACATCATCGATGTTGCGTGGCTGCTTACAACCCAAACCGAGCAGTACGTTGCATTTATCGATTCACATTCGGGCATGCCCGGACTTTCAGATTGGATTGAACAGCTCGTTGCCGAGTCAACAGGTAAATCTGGCGTTGGCAGACTTCCTATAGCCGCCGAAGACCTGGAAGGTGCCGAAGTGGGTGGAGCGCTCACTGTTTCCTTTAGCAAAGTCGATGCTGACCTCAATATTCAGGGAGAGTTGGGTGAACACTTTATTTTTTGGGAGTGGGTCACAGCCCTTGTCGGTGCTGCTCTACAGATTGATCCCTTCAATCAACCAAATGTGACTGAAGCAAAGAACGCGACGTCAGCGCTCTTAAGTGAATGGGGCGGCCAGCTTCCAACACTTACGCCTGCGGCCTCTGATCACGCGGTAGGAATATTTGGCGACGGAAACAATGTGAAGAGTGCGCTAGAAAGTTTTGTTGCAAGCGTTGTCGATGGAGGATACATCTCCATCCACGCCTACCTCGATCGACGTGATGATGTACGCCTTGAAGAGCTACGAAAAGTTCTCTCACTTAAGACAGGTCACCCAGTTACATTTGGATGGGGGCCACGTTTTTTACATTCAACGGGCCAATTCCATAAAGGTGGGCAACAAAATGGAGCCTTCCTGCAAATTACCGGCGAAGCATCGTGCGACTTTGCGATTCCAGGAAGCAATTTTGGCTTTAAGACTTTAGTGATGGCTCAAGCCCTCGGTGATAACCGCGCCTTAGGGCAAAGAAAATTCCCGCTCCTACGTCTTCATCTTCAAGAACGTAGTGCGGGAATTACTCAAATCTTGGAAGCGGCTAGATCTCTCTAGATTAATCCTCGCCGCGTAACTTTTTGAGGGCATCTTCAAGAATCTTTGCACCCTCTGTATCTGTGCGACGCTCTTTGACATAAGCCAAGTGGGTCTTATATGGAACGTTGACTACAGCACTCGGTGGATTATTGCGATCGCGACCAGCTGGAAGACCGCACTTTGGGCAATCCCACTCTGCCGGAATAACGACAGTCTCTTCGACTGCAAATGATGGTCGGACTTCATGTCCCTTGCCGCACCAGTATGAAACTGTTGCGCGCTCAATCTGATCTCCGCGCTCTGCCTCGCCCATTGGGCCGGCACCAACACGACTTCCACGAATAGCACTTGCCATCTTAAGTTATCCCTTCAAAACGAGTGAGAGCGCAACAACGCCTGCAAACCAGAGACCGCCAACAACGATAGTGATGCGATCAAGGTTACGTTCAACAACTGATGAGCCACCGTAGTTAGAGGAGACACCTCCGCCGAATAGATCAGAAAGTCCTGCACCTTTTCCTTTATGGAGAAGAACAAGAAGGATCATCACAACGCTGGTGATGATCAGAAAGATCGATAATCCAAGGGCCATGGCCGTACTCCTTACTTCGTAGAGGGGAAGGATACTAGATCGCAGAGGCTAATCCCCCGCATCCACCAATCCTCGCGAGGTTTACTGCTGCTCTTGTGCGTAGAACTTGGCGATCTTTGCCAGTTCTTCCGGATCTAGGCTAGCTCCGCCAATAAGTGCGCCATCAACATCTGACTGCTTCATGATCTCAACGATGTTGGATGACTTCACAGATCCGCCATAGAGAACGCGCATCGCAGCGGCAATTTCAGGAGAGCCGATAACGCCGATCTCTTCGCGGATTGCAGCACAGACTTCTTGAGCGTCTTCAGGTGTTGCCGTCTTGCCGGTACCGATTGCCCAGACAGGCTCGTATGCAATAACAATCTTCTTAAGTTCAGGTTTAGTAAATCCTTCAAGACCTGCACGAATCTGACGGATGACATGAGAAACATGTGTTCCGGATTCTCTAACTGAGAGCTCTTCGCCAACACAGAAGATCGGAGTTAACTCGTTAGCTAGGGCAGCTTTAATCTTCTTGTTGACGAGTGCGTCATCTTCCTTATGAATCGCACGACGTTCTGAGTGACCAATAACGACAAAGGTGCATCCCAATTTCTTGAGCATTGATCCCGAGATATCTCCGGTGAATGCTCCACCCGCCTCAGGTGAGAGATCTTGCGCACCATATTGCAGACGAAGTCGATCTCCATCTACCAATGTCTGAATGGAGCGTATATCGGTAAAAGGAGGAATGATTGCGACATCTACTTCATCATAATCTTTATCAGATAGCGAATAGACGAGCTTTTGTGCAACTGCAATCGCCTCAAGGTGGTTGAGGTTCATCTTCCAATTGCCAGCCATAAGAGGCTTACGCATAACCTTCTCCTTCTATCGTAATCAGATGGTACGGATTAAAGATCTAGTGCTAACAAACCAGGAAGTTCTTTTCCTTCAAGATATTCAAGAGAAGCACCGCCGCCGGTGGAAATATATCCGAAATCGCTATCGGCAAAGCCCAGGGCGCGAACGGCTGCAGCTGAATCCCCACCACCGACTACTGATATCCCTGATACCTCTGTCAGCGCCTTTGCAACAACGCGAGTTCCGTGAGCAAAATTCGGAAATTCGAAGACACCCATCGGTCCATTCCAGAATACCGTCTTACATGTTGCAATTGCCGCCGAAAATGCCTTGGCGGATTCTGGACCAATATCTAGACCCATCTGATCTGCTGGGATTGCATCAGAGGCAACGGTTGTCGCTGGCGAATCAATTGCAAATTCTGGCGCAACCACAATGTCGATCGGCAAAATAAGTGTGACCCCCGATGCTGCAGCCTTTTCGATCAATTCCTTTACCGTTGGAATCAAATCAGCTTCAACCAGTGATTTTCCAATTTCTTTTCCTTGCGCAGCGAGAAAAGTAAAGACCATTCCGCCACCGATAGCCATCACGTCGACTTTATTGAGAAGATTTGAGATGACGCCAATCTTGTCAGAAACTTTTGCTCCACCAAGTACCACGCCATAAGGGCGAGCCGGATCGACGGTGAGTTTCTTTAATACCTCAACCTCTGCGCCAACAAGTGTTCCTGCTGTGTGCGGGAGAAGTTTTGGTAGATCATAAACAGAGGCATGCTTGCGATGTACAGCCCCAAAACCATCTCCGACGTAGATATCTGCAAGCTTTGCTAATTCGTGCGCAAATGTTTCTCGCTCTGATTGATCCTTCGATGTTTCAGCAGCGCTGTAACGGATATTTTCGAGAAGAAGAATTTCACCTGACTTGAGTGCATCTGCTGCTGCGCTTACCTCTGCTCCAATAAGTGCTCCCACAAAGTGCACAGGGGAACCAAGAAGTTCTGCTAACCGCTTTGCTACCGGCGCTAATGAGAGTTCAGGTTTTGCTTCACCTTTGGGGCGACCTAGGTGGGCTGCAATCACAATGCTTGCACCGGCTGAGAGCAAGGACTTGATGGTCGGCAATGAAGCTTTTATTCGTCCATCATCTGTAATGACTCCATCTTTCAATGGAACATTGAGATCACAGCGAAGAAAGACTCGCTTGCCGGCCACATCAAGTTCAGGCAAGTGCATTAGAGAGATTTACCAACAAGTCCGACAAGATCAACGAGGCGATTTGAGTAACCCCATTCATTGTCATACCAACCGACGATCTTCACTTGATTGCCAATCACCTTTGTAAGTCCGGAATCAAAGATGCATGATGATGGATCGGTAACGATATCTGAAGAGACGATTGGATCTTCTGTGTAAGAAAGGTATCCCTTAAGCGCACCATTTGCAGCAGCCTTCATAGCAGCATTGATCTCTGCAGCGGTTGCTTCCTTAGCAAGTTCAACGGTGAGATCTGTTGCAGATCCTGTTGGAACTGGAACACGCATGGCGTATCCATCGAGCTTTCCCTTGAGTTCTGGAAGAACAAGTGAAATCGCCTTCGCAGCACCGGTTGAGGTTGGAATCATATTTGTTGCTGCAGCGCGTGCACGACGGAGATCCTTGTGTGGGAAATCAAGGATTACCTGGTCATTTGTATACGCGTGAATAGTTGTCATCAGACCCTTAACAATTCCCCAATTATCTTGAAGAACCTTTGCCATTGGTGCAAGGCAGTTAGTGGTACACGAAGCATTTGAAATAACGTGGTGGTTGGCTGGATCGTACTTCTCATGGTTAACGCCCATCACGATTGTGATGTCTTCATCGCTGGCAGGAGCCGAAATGATGACCTTCTTTGCACCCGCTGCAATGTGCTTCTTGGCATCTGCTGCCTTGGTGAAATGTCCTGTTGACTCGATAACGATATCTGCGCCTACTGCACCCCATGGCAAGTTAGCTGGATCGCGATCTGCAAAGACTTTGATTGTCTTTCCACCGACAGTAAGAGTGTCATCGGTATGTGAAACTTCAAGACCTAGGCGGCCCAAGATTGAGTCGTACTTAAGAAGGTGGGCAAGGGTTGCATTATCGGTGAGGTCGTTGATTGCAACGATATTGATATTTGGGTTGGTCAGAGCCGCGCGAAAGAAGTTGCGACCAATACGTCCGAAACCATTAATTCCAACATTAATCATGAGTAAACCTTTTTCTAGAGTAAGAAATTTAGTCGGCACACTATCTGCCACAGCACTGGGGTCTTGGAGAACCTTATCAGGGGTCAACCCAATAATTTCGGCTACTCAAAGGTACCGCTCATCACACTCGTGAGATAAGCGTAAAAATTCTATTTCCTACAGGATTTTTACTTCTGAATTCTCATTCACTGAGCAGATCTGGAGAGAGACCAGCTTCTGTATCTGGGATACCCAATTCTGCAGCGCGCTTATCTGCCATCGCCAAGAGTCGACGGATGCGACCTGCAATTGCATCCTTTGTCATCGGAGGTGTTGCAAGCGAACCTAACTCTTCAAGACTTGCTTGTCCGTGGCTAATGCGAAGTTCGCCCGCCTCTTTCAGGTGATCTGGAATTTCACTTCCAAGAATTTCCATCGCACGTTGTACGCGAGCAGCGGCCGCAACGGCTGCGCGTGCTGAGCGACGAAGATTGGCATCATCAAAGTTTGCAAGTCGATTCGCTGTAGCTCTCACCTCACGACGCATGCGACGTTCTTCCCATGCCAGAACACTCTCGTGTGCACCTAGGCGAGTGAGCAGCACTCCAATGGCATCGCCATCTCGAATAACAACGCGATCAACTCCACGAACTTCGCGAGCTTTAGCAGCAATTCCTAATCGTCGCGCCGCTCCTACCAAAGCTAGCGCCGCTTCCGGGCCAGGACAGGTAATTTCAAGTGAAGAAGAACGACCCGGCTCTGTCAGAGAACCATGTGCAATAAATGCACCACGCCATGCCGCTTCTGCATCGCAGATATTTGCTGAAACCACTTGTGGTGGCAGGCCGCGGATAGGACGACCATTCCCATCGATAAGTCCGGTCTGTCGCGCTAGAGCATCACCTGATTCAATTACCCGCACAACGTAACGAGAACCCTTTCGAAGACCACTTGATGAGAGAACGGCGAGATCGCTGTCATGGCCGTAGATATCTGCAATATCTTTCTTGAGACGTCTAGCGCTTTGAGAGGTATCTAGCTCAACCTCAATCACAACTTTTCCTGCAGCTATATGAAGTCCTCCTGCAAAGCGCAGAAGCGAAGAGACCTCAGCCTTGCGACAGCATGGGCGAGTTACCGAGAGCCGACTTAATTCATCTTTTACTGCTGCTGTCATAGCCATGGGGCTATCCAACCAAAGTTTGCCCCGCAATGTGTGCGAAAAGGGAGGCTAATTTTTTCGTATCGTGGTGATTGGCAGTTGCATCAAGACGAAGGTCCTGCACGAGCAACTCTCCACCTTGGGTTGAAACTTTCTCCTTCAGAAGTTGGGCTGCCGCTGGCTCTAGAACAAGTGATGGATCTGCAACGACAAAATCAAAGGAGAGCTCTGGCGCTAATTTCTGTAGCGCCGATATGTGATCCAGGGCGCTACGACCTGAGAACTCACCACTGTCGGCATCTTCAAGATTGAGCAGAAGAATCTTCTTCGCCGAAGATTGTGTTAAAGCACGCACCTGCTCGGGTACCAAAAGATGTGGCAGGACGCTAGAGATCCACGATCCCGGTCCCATCGTGATCCAATCCGCATCGCTAATTGCGGCGATCGCTTCTGGTCTGGCCAATGGATTCTCGGGAATGAGTCGCAGAGAATCAAAGCGACCAGTTGTCGTCGCCACTTCCTTCTGACCCCGAACAATTATCTGTTCTCCCTTATCGAAAAAAGTTGCTTCGATATCTAGCGGCTGACTGGCCATCGGAAGCACGCGTCCCACAACTTTTAATAGTGCACCTACACGATCTAAACCCTCAACTGGATCCTCATCTCGATCCCACAGCGCAGCCAAAAGTAAATTACCAACCGCATGACCATCGAGTGGGCCATCGCTAGTGAATCGATATTGCATGATCTCTGCCCAGCTTCTCCCCCATTCGTCATCAGAACAGAGTGCGGCAAGTGCCATTCGTAGATCACCCGGAGGAAATATTGGAAACTCTTCTCGTAACCGTCCGCTTGATCCACCATTGTCAGCAACAGTTACGATCGCAGTAATCTGTGAGGTAATCGCTCGAAGTGATGTTAACGTGGCAAAGAGGCCATGCCCTCCGCCAAGTGCAACAACGCGTGGAGATGACATTGACTACTCGCGACCAACATCTCTATGGGTGGCATGGGCCGAAATTTCAACAGTTGATGAATGTTCATTGAGTTGGCGAGCAATCTCACGAGCAATTGAAACGCTACGGTGTTTTCCGCCAGTACAGCCAACGGCAAGAGTCACAAATCTTTTGCCTTCGCGTAAATAACCCGGAATCATTTGCATGATCACTGACACATAGGTCTTAATAAACTCGGCGACTCCATCACTGGCCATAACCGTAGTGAAGACTTTCTCATCAAGCCCCGTTAGCGGTCGCAGCTCTGGAATCCAATGTGGATTTGGAATAAAGCGTGCATCAATCACCAGGTCGGCATCGACTGGTATTCCATATTTAAAACCAAATGAGAGAACGTTTATCCGAATGGCGCTCAGTGATCCGGGTGAAAAAATCTCAGCGATTCGTTTTTCAAGCTGATGAACATTGAGATTGCTTGAATCAATCACAATATCGGCTTGCGCGCGAAGTTCATCGAGTTTTTTTCGCTCGCGAGCGATGCCATCTACGATTCGATCATTTGCTTGCAGTGGATGAGGTCTGCGCGTGGACTCAAATCGAGCAACCAATATTTGATCGCCAGCATCGAGAAAGAGCATTCGGTATGCGATCTTTTCCTGACGCAAAACGTTTAGGGATGTACTTAAATCGTCAAAGAATTTGCCACCGCGAACATCTACAACGACTGCGATAGAGGCGAACTCAGATCCCCCGGTTTGTGATGCCAACTGAGGTAAAAGTGATGGTGGCAGATTGTCAACGACATACCAACCCAAATCTTCAAGGGCATGGGCAACGGTAGATCTTCCAGCACCTGACATTCCGGTCAGAATTAAGAGCTCGCGATTACTCATGGCTACAGTCTGCCATCAACGTCACGTACTCATAACCCTTAACTCTCGAGAATTTCACCCGTCTGCATATCCACTCCTGCGATACCTGAGCCATCGCCCATATGCGAAAGGTGGTTCCAGATGATCGAGGCTATTTTTTCGCCGATCCCCGGTGTTGCTGCAATCTCGGCAATTGATGCTTTACGTATCGCACCGACTGATCCGAAGCGATCTAGTAACGCTGCTCGTCGAATATGACCTAGTTGTTCAATCTCATCCAAGACAGATTCCAGCATCACCTTCGAACGACGAGATCTGTGGAAGGTAATAGCAAACCGGTGTGCCTCATCACGAATACGTTGCAGCAAATACATACCTTCACTTGTACGCGGGAGAATGAGCGGATCATGGCTATGTGGAAGCCAGACTTCTTCAAGGCGTTTCGCCAAACCGCAGAGGGCAATGTCAGTCACGCCGAGTTCTTCAAGTGCTCGTGCGGCGGCTGCGACCTGTGGCGCTCCACCGTCTACAACAATGAGTTGTGGTGGATAAGAGAATTTTCCGAGTCGCCCGCCAGATTCTTTGACCTCACTTTGATCAACCTTTCGATCTGCCAGAAGTCTCTTGAGTCGACGGGTGATCACTTGATGCATCGCTCGAGTGTCATCCGTCGCTTCGGTGGTATCAATAATGAACCTGCGATACTCGCTCTTCTTTGCGATGCCGTCTTCAAAGACAACCATCGAGGCAACAACAGTTGTGCCAGAGATGTTAGAGATGTCAAAGCATTCAATTCGCAACGGTGTGCGTGGGAGCTCTAATACTTCTTCGAGTTCAATGAGCGCCTTGCCTGATACAGCGGCGTCATTTGCTCGCTTACTTAAATACTGAATCAGCGCATAATGTGCGTTTCGATCAACGGTGTCGAGTAGCTCTACCTTCTCACCTCGTTGTGGGACTTTAATCGATACTTTATGCCCTGCGATAGAACTCAGCCATGAGATGAGAGCCTGGCTATCTGCAGGTTCATGATTCATATGAATGATTGATGGGATCTCGGTTGCACGATCACCATAGATTGAAAAGAGAAGTGAGGCCCACTGGTCCTCCCCCTCGAGAGTTCTCTCCTGATCAACAATCCAAGAGCGCGATCCTTTAATTGATCCACGGCGCACCATAAAGATAGAACCAGCGGCGTGGAAACCCTCCTCGTGGATTGCAATGAAATCACCATCTAAATCATCGGAGAGATTTCCTTGCGTTGATTTTTGTGCCTTCTCAAATGATTCAATCTGATCCCGAAGGCGGGCAGCTCGTTCGAACTCTTCGCGGGATGCGGCCAGCTCCATCTCAGTACGCATCGTTGGTAGGAGATCTTCCATCCCGGATTCCATAAAGTCGTTGAGTTTTACCGCGATTTCTTTATGTTCTTCCGGGCTCACCCAACCAACGCAAGGCGCGGCACATTTTCCAATATCTCCTAATAGGCATTGTCGTTTAGAACGCTGAGCCCTTTGAAAATTACCAACGCTGCACGATCTGACTGGAAAGACTTTGAGGAGTACCTCATAAGTATTGCGAAGAGCCCACGCGTTTGTATACGGACCAAAATATTTAAGTCCCGGTCGCTTATCTTTGCGAGTAATAAAAATCCTAGGGAACTCATCCTCGAGTGAAATTGCCAGATAAGGGTAGGACTTGTCATCTTTGAACTGAACGTTATAGGTGGGGTGGTATTGCTTAATCCAGGAAAATTCCAATGCAAGCGCTTCTAGTTCGGTCTTAACGATGGTCCAATCGACTCGAACCGCTTCATGAACCATCCGATATGTCTTCTGTGCAAGGTTTGAACCAAAATATGTACTTAAGCGATTCTTAAGGTTCTTCGCCTTACCGACATAGATCACTTTGTCACTTTTATTATAAAAACGATAAACCCCAGGATCTTCAGGGATCTCGGGCGGGCGATACGAGGCTGGATCTGCCATCGCTACTTCTTCTTCGCTGCGGTTTTCTTCACTGAACGATTATTCTCAAGGATCTCACTCAAGAACTGACCTGTATAACTCTCCTTAACAGATGCAACCTGCTCTGGCGTTCCAACAGCGACGACCATGCCGCCTCTAAATCCACCTTCTGGTCCCATATCGATCACCCAGTCAGCACATTTGATGACATCTAAATTATGTTCGATAACGATTACCGTGTTTCCCGAATCAACAAGGCGGCTTAAGACTCCTAGAAGCTTATTAACATCTTCAAAGTGAAGACCTGTTGTTGGCTCATCTAGAACATAGATTGTGCGACCTGTTGAGCGACGCTGGAGTTCAGTAGCCAACTTAACGCGCTGGGCCTCTCCTCCTGAGAGTGTTGGCGCAGATTGACCAAGACGCACATAACCCAGACCGACGTCACAGAGGGTTTTGAGGAATCGTGCGATCGTTGGAACAGATTCGAAGAAATCGTGTGCAATTTCGATCGGCATATCAAGGACTTCTGCGATCGTTTTGCCTTTGTAATGGACTTCCAGGGTTTCACGGTTATAACGCGCTCCATGACAGACTTCGCAAGGAACATACACATCTGGCAAGAAGTTCATCTCAATTGTGATTGTTCCATCACCTGTGCAATTCTCGCAGCGCCCGCCCTTTACGTTAAAGCTGAAGCGACCTTGCTGATAACCGCGGATCTTAGCCTCTGTGGTTTCAGAGAAAAGCGCACGAATCTTGTCGAAGACTCCCGTGTATGTTGCAGGGTTAGAGCGCGGTGTGCGACCAATCGGTGATTGATCAACATGGACTACTTTGTCGAGTTGATCGATTCCTGTGATTGTCTTATGTCGACCCGGAACAATGCGGGCGCCGTTGAGTTTATTGGCAAGAGTTGAATACAAGATGTCGTTGACCAGGGTCGACTTACCTGAGCCGCTGACACCCGTGACTGCCACGAAAGTTCCAAGAGGGATTGAAACTTCAACATCCTTAAGGTTGTTCTCTTTCGCACCTTTGATTACGAGCTGGCGTTTTGGATCTATCGCCCTGCGACTCTTTGGAATCTCAATGGCACGGCGACCGGATAGGTAAGCGCCTGTGATGGATTCTTTTGAGGCGATGAGATCTTCGTAAGAACCAGAGACCACAACTTTGCCACCATGTTCGCCAGCACCTGGTCCAATATCGACGACCCAATCTGCGGTACGAATAGTCTCTTCATCGTGTTCAACAACGATGAGTGTATTTCCGAGATCACGAAGTCGAGTCAGAGTCTCAATCAATCGCCGATTGTCGCGCTGATGAAGTCCAATACTTGGCTCATCCAAAACGTAGAGAACTCCGACTAACCCTGATCCAATCTGGGTAGCTAAGCGAATACGTTGCGCTTCACCACCCGAGAGCGTGCCAGCAGGACGATCAAGAGAGAGATAGTCAAGGCCGACATCAAGGAGGAAACCAAGTCGGGCGTGAACCTCTTTCATCACGCGTTCGGCAATCTGTGCTTCCCGCTTTGAAAGTTTGACTTGTTTTAAGAAGGCAGCACAGTCATCGATTGATAGTTCACAAACCTGAGCGATGCTCTTATCTCCGATTGTGACTGCGAGTACCTCTGGCTTTAATCTGGCACCGTTGCATGCCGCACAAGGAATCTGGCGCATATACGCTTCGTACTTATCGCGACTGTAATCACTGTCAGTTTCACTATGGCGGCGATGAATAAACGGGATAACACCCTCAAAACCAGTTGAGTAGTTCCGTGCACCATAACGACCTTTATAGCGCATCTTAATTTCGTATTCGTATCCATTCAGAATTGCATCTTGCGCCTTCGCGGAGATTTTCTTCCACGGCACATCCATTGAAAACTTAATGTCATTTGCCAGAGCTTCTAGTAACCGAACGAAATAATCAGAAGATTGTCCGCCTGACCACGGGGCGATCGCACCTTCATTAATGCTTAACCCATCGTCAGGAATGATTAATTCTTCATCCACTTCAAGCTTGGTACCGATACCCGAGCACTCAGGACATGCACCAAAGGGTGAGTTAAATGAGAAAGAACGTGGCTCAAGTTCTTCAAATGAGAGGTTGCAATCGTGGCAGGCCAGGTGCTCGCTATACGTATGAATCTTCTCTTGACCGGCTTTAGCGTCAACAAAATCAAGAAGCACAATTCCACTGGAGAGTCTTAGCGCTGTCTCAATCGAGTCGGTAAGGCGAGACTTAGATTCCGCCTTTGCAGTGAGACGATCAATGACAACTTCGATCGTGTGCTTCTCTTGCTTCTTCAACTTAGGAGGCTCGGAGAGTGAAATTGCTTCTCCATCAACGATGGCTCGTGAGTAACCCTGCTTTACTAGATCGGTAAAGAGGTCGACGAACTCACCTTTACGTTCACGGACAACAGGCGCTAGAACCTGAAACTTGGTAGATGGCGGCAGCTCAAGAATTTGATCAACGATTTGCTGAGGACTCTGTCGCGAAACTGGCTTGGTGCACTGCGGACAATGCGGTCTTCCGGCGCGAGCAAAGAGCAGACGTAGGTAATCATAAACTTCAGTGATTGTTCCCACTGTCGAACGAGGATTGCGATTGGTAGATTTTTGGTCGATCGAAACAGCCGGTGATAAACCCTCAATGAAATCAACATCTGGTTTATCCATCTGCCCAAGAAATTGGCGCGCGTAGGCCGAGAGAGACTCCACATAACGACGTTGCCCTTCGGCAAAGATTGTGTCGAAGGCAAGGCTAGATTTTCCCGAGCCTGACAGGCCGGTGAAGACAATGAGCGCATCGCGCGGTAGGTCGAGAGAAACATCTTTAAGATTATGTTCGCGAGCACCACGGACTACAAGCTTCTCGATAGTCACTTACACACCCGCTTCTTCCATTGATCGAAGTTCTTTCTTCAAGATGCGAATCTCATCACGAAGTTTTCCAGCAACTTCAAATTGAAGGTCTGCCGCAGCGCTTCGCATCTGATCGGTGAGCGAGCCTATCAAGGCAACCAGCTCTTTGCGGGGTAGAGAGATAACTCCCTTTGCATTAAGTCCCACAGAAAGTCCGAGAGCCCCTGCCTTATCTGCGCCCTTTTCGCCGGCCAGGAGATCAGAAGTATCTTCGCTCTCGCGATTAATCAAATCCGTAATATCTGCAATCTTCTTTCGCAGCGGTTGAGGGTCTACGCCGCGTTCGAGGTTGTACGCGACCTGCTTAGCGCGACGACGATTAGTCTCATCAATTGCCAGTGCCATCGAGCGCGTTATGTTATCGGCATACATATGAACTTCACCTGAGACATTTCGAGCAGCACGTCCAATGGTTTGAATCAACGATGTGGCTGATCGTAGGAAGCCCTCTTTATCCGCATCGAGAATTGAAACAAGTGAAACTTCAGGTAGATCAAGTCCTTCACGAAGTAGGTTGATACCAATCAGGACGTCGTAATCGCCCATGCGTAATTCACGTAGAAGTTCAACACGGCGCAGGGTATCTACCTCTGAATGAAGATAACGCACGCGCACGCCTCGCTCTTGCAAGTAATCAGTGAGGTCTTCTGACATCTTCTTCGTCAGTGTTGTAACTAAGACACGTTCATTCTTTGCTGCTCGAATGTTAATTTCTTCGAGCAAGTCATCGATCTGTCCCTTGATCGGTTTGATAATAATCGCAGGATCTACAAGGCCGGTTGGTCGAATAACCTGTTCAACAACATCTCCCCCAACCTTCTCCATCTCATACTTGCCGGGAGTAGCCGAGAGGTAAAGCGTCTGTCCTACGCGCTCTAAAAACTCTGGCCATTTAAGGGGGCGGTTATCGAGGGCGCTCGGCAATCTAAATCCATGTTCAACAAGAGTGCGTTTTCTGGAAGCGTCGCCTTCATACATGGCACCGATCTGCGGAACGGTAACGTGGCTTTCATCGATGACGACGAGGAAATCATCGGGAAAATAATCTAGCAGGCAGTGCGGGGCCGAACCTGGAGAGCGATCATCCAAGTGTCGCGAGTAATTTTCGATACCCGAGCAGAAACCTAACTGCTCCATCATCTCTATATCAAAGGTGGTGCGCATGCGAAGGCGTTGTGCCTCCAAGAGTTTTCCTTGCTTCTCAAAAGTGTTGAGCTGTATCTGCAGTTCGTCTTGAATATCTCCGATTGCACGCTTCATCGTCTCTGGGCTAGCGGCATAGTGCGTGGCCGGAAATATGTGGACCTCAACCTCGTCCCGAAGGATTTCACCGGTGAGCGGGTGCAGGGTCATGATTTTTTCTATCTCGTCCCCAAACATCTCAATGCGAATCGCCAACTCTTCATACATAGGGATGATCTCAATCGTGTCGCCTCGCACACGAAATGTGCCACGTTCAAAGGCGATGTCATTGCGCTTGTACTGCACATCGACAAACTTACGAAGGAGAGCGTTGCGCTCGATCTCATCCCCTACCTTGATGTGAATCATTCGGTCGATATATTCCTGAGGAGTACCAAGACCGTAAATACACGACACTGTCGCAACAACGATGACATCACGCCTTGTCAGCAGGGCATTGGTTGCAGAATGTCGGAGTCTTTCGACCTCGTCATTGACGCTGGAATCCTTCTCAATGAAGGTATCGGTCTGCGGTACATACGCCTCTGGTTGGTAGTAGTCGTAGTAAGAAACAAAATACTCAACTGCATTGTTTGGCAACAGCTCGCGAAATTCGTTAGCAAGCTGTGCGGCAAGAGTCTTATTAGGAGCTAAGACCAAAGTTGGACGCTGCAATCGTTCCACCAACCATGCTGTGGTCGCTGACTTACCCGTACCAGTTGCTCCAAGAAGAACAACATCTTTCTCACCAGCGTTAATTCGACGAGCAATCTCTTCAATCGCTTGTGGCTGATCTCCGGCAGGAACGTAATCGGAGATAACCTGGAAAGGAGAGTTGTTACGGGTGAGATCACCATTGTCGGACACTCGGTTAGCCTACTAGCGAGTCCGCTCTGATGAGAGGTCAGCGATTGGACCCTCCCAGAGATTTTCCACCTGACGTAGAAGATGATCCTCATCTCCATCATTGACAATAACTGCATCGGCTATAGCTCTGCGTGCCTCTGACGGCGCTTGATTAGCAAGGCGGGCTTTGATATCGGAGATGAACATACCTCGTGCCAATAAACGCTCAATGCGAAGTTCTTCATCGGCTTCAACGGTCACAATAAAATCGAATTTGCTCGCTGCATCTGTCTCAACTAGAAGTGGAATTTCATAGATCAGATTCGTGGCAGGGTCGTTATCAATGAGCGCTTGGGCAAAGAGTTTCTGGACGCGAGGATGAATAATCCCTTCGAGATCACTCTTTGCTGATGGATCTGAAAAGACAATCTCAGCAAGCGCCTTACGGTTGATATCACCGTTGGCCAGAATAGTTTCACCGAAGCGTGCCACAACCTCATCAAAGCCCTCACTGCCCCGCTCAATTGCAATTCGCGCAAGATGATCGGCATCAACAACGTTTGCACCTAACTCACTAAAGAATTGAGCCACTGTTGACTTACCTGCACCGATTCCGCCGGTGAGTGCGATGACCTTCATGTTCAGAGCCTACCCGTGTCATTGTGGAAAAAAGAAAGCCCCACACGATTACCGTGTAGGGCTTTCTTTATTGACGATGAATTATTCAGCAGGTACTTCTGCTGGAGTTTCAGCGGCTGCTCCTGCAGCATCGGCTGCCTTAGCTTCTGCCTTCTGCTTCTTGTGAGCAAGGAATCGCACCTGCGCTTCCTGGTACTGACGTTCCCACTCTTCGCGTTGAGCATCATGTCCTGGCTTCCATTCCTGAGTTTCAGGATCGAAACCTTCTGGGTAGATGAAGTTTCCATCTGCATCATAACGAGCAGCCATTCCGTACTGTGTTGGATCAAATGCTTCGATCTCAACTTCAGTACCTTCATTAGCTTGCTTCAAAGAGAGTGAAATACGACGGCGCTCTAGGTCGATGTCGATGATCTTGACGAAAAGCTCGTCATCGACTGCAACAACCTGCTCAGGAATTTCTACGTGGCGCTCAGCCAACTCAGAGATGTGAACAAGTCCTTCGATGCCTTCGTGGACACGGATAAATGCTCCGAATGGAACAAGCTTTGTCACTACACCTGGGACAACCTGGTTGATTGTGTGTGTGCGAGCAAATGCCTGCCATGGATCTTCTTGTGTCGCCTTAAGTGAAAGAGATACGCGCTCACGCTCGAAATCAACTTCCAAAACTTCAACTGTTACTTCATCGCCGACTTCAACAACTTCGCCTGGATGATCGATGTGCTTCCATGAAAGTTCAGAGACGTGGACAAGACCATCTACGCCACCAAGATCAACGAATGCACCGAAGTTAACGATAGATGAGACAACACCTGTGCGAACCTGGCCCTTTTGGAGCTGGTTCAGGAATGTTGTGCGAGATTCAGATTGTGTCTGCTCAAGGAATGCACGACGTGAAAGAACAACGTTATTACGGTTCTTATCAAGTTCGATGATTCGAGCTTCAACCTGCTTGCCGATGTAAGGAGTAAGGTCACGCACGCGACGCATTTCAACCAATGATGCTGGCAAGAAGCCGCGCAACCCGATATCAACGATAAGTCCACCCTTAACAACTTCAATAACTGTTCCGACGACAACTTCGTCGCGTTCTTTCTTGCCTTCGATCTCTCCCCAGGCACGCTCGTACTGAGCACGCTTCTTGGAAAGGATGAGGCGTCCTTCTTTATCTTCCTTCTGAAGAACAAGAGCTTCTACCTTGTCGCCGACCTTAACAATGTCATTTGGATCTGCATCGTGGCGGATTGAGAGTTCGCGTGA
>Ga0164292_10000829_pt1 | contig 24544 bp, 23 predicted proteins | sample GEODES117metaG_FD_111486 | JGI IMG/M metagenome (GOLD analysis project Ga0164292, IMG submission 111486) | Eutrophic lake water microbial communities from Lake Mendota, Wisconsin, USA - GEODES117 metaG | ecosystem: Environmental > Aquatic > Freshwater > Lake | place: USA: Lake Mendota...
ATAGTAGAACAGCGGCAGGCCTCTGCCCAAAGTGTTTCTCCTGATAACGGCATGGGCACCGCGTTCTCAACGAATGAAATTGAGTTGAAGCGTTCAATCAATGGACGAACTCATTATCCTGTTGCGGTTTATACTGCATTGATGACTACTGGAACGACGAAATTTGTTATTGGCTGTGTTTCACTTGTAGTCTTTCTACCTATCATTTTTCTCACGATTCTCAAAGGTGGACGCCAGTTTAAATATCAAGATGTTCAAGATTCACGCATGGAGCGTCAGGCCATTGATGACTATGGTCAGACCAAGCTTTTAAGGGATGAAGTTTTTGTCAGGTTTAATAGTCGTTCCGTGGCGCCTTACTGCAGTCAGTATTCAGATTACCCCGTAAATGCCACTTTAAATTCAAGTGTCATTGGTGCACAAGAAGACGATGAGAAATTAAGGGAATTGATATTTCGTCAGTAATGTACACCTACTACAAAGGCCAGTTTCGTTCTCAATTCCGTTTGGAATCACCTTCAGTCATTCTAGGACACGGCGTCACTCGCCACAGTCTTCAACTAGAAGAAAAGTGGCAATTGTTTAGCAGTATCAAAATTCTTGAAAGTGATTATGATAGCCAGGCAAAATGTTCTAATGATGATACGAATTGTCAGTGCAAACTGCATTCCGACGTCGTTCCATCGATTAATGGCGAAGGCAATCATTGGATAGAAGTTTATGCGGGTGACGAAACTAAAGATGGTAGGCTCGAGCTGATTGATGAATACACAATTTTTTATACCAATGAGGGTTTAAAGTCGAATGAAGACGTTGGGGGTTTCTACGCGCACCAAGAGAAATCTGGAAAATTTACAGGAGAAGCATTTATTCGCGTGGTCGAAGATCCAGAGAAGATTAGGGTTGCCTACGCTCAAAAGCTAAATGATGAAAAGCTAAGCACTCAAATCGTCAGAAAAGGTTTTGAGGCCCCATTTAAGAGTTGTTTTAATCGAACCTCTGAATTAATCGGCAGGTTAGTGCCTTTTGGTAAGCGTAAAGGGTTGTTTGCGGAACCTTCGAACCCCCTTGGATCGCCAAAACAAGCCCAACCTGGCTGTCTTGACCGTCCAATACCCTGTTTTGGTAAGGGATGTTTTAATGGTCCAACTACTATTCGTGGTTGTTTCAGTGCAGCCCAACAACCAGGGGGTTGTTTATCAATGGGATGGCTTGGCCGCTTATTAGGCTTACTTGCGCTTTTAGGATTGTTGCTCTATCTATTGTCTCTTCTTAAATCCTGCGACAGAACATCGGGCGATCGTGTCGTTTATGTTCATGATACAGTTGTTGTTGAGGTCATCAAGGAACGTGTTGACACTATTGAAGTTGTGCGTATCGACACTACTAAGTTTCTGAAAACAAACAAGACTAAAACTACAGACTTAGTAGAACTCCCCAACGTTCAGTTTGAGACGGATAAGGATATTTTAGTTCCTGGGTCTTTGCCTGATATTCAAAGACTAGCAGAATTCCTTATTAAAAACAAGCACGTAAAAGCACGCATTTTAGGACACACCGATAATGTGGGGGATAGCCTTCATAACGAAGACTTATCTGAACGAAGGGCGAAGGCGGTCAAGAATTTACTCGTGCAACTCGGGGTGGAGTCTTCAAGAATTGATTATGAAGGATTTGGCCAAAGGAAGCCCAAAACGTCGAATGCTACCCCTGAAGGACGTTTAATGAATCGTCGTGTAGAGGTAAGGCTGACCAATATGGTTTCCCAAACTGAAGAAACCGTTGAAGTAAAACAGTTATGACGAGGTTTTTTAAGGCAGACTTTTTTGGATTAGCTGAACTAAAAAATGGTCGAATCGCTGCGGGTGGCAAGGTGCAGTCCTTCGAACCTACATTTGAATATGTTCAGATTTCCAACAGTAAAGAAGTAAGTCTTAAAGGTATTCACGAGATAGAGGTTGGGCCATTTTGGCGGCTCGAGGAATCTAGGGCCAGAAAGCATGTGGTCGTCTTTAAAAAAGACGATCTAAGAATTATAGACAAGAATGTCCTAAAGGATGTTATACTCATTCCTGACTTTAAAGATCATAATAGAAGAATAAGGCATCTTCATGACCTGGTGGGTGATTACCAACGTGGTTCCGTTGGCGATAAACCAAATAGCATGATTTTTAGGGGAATGGCCTATTTCAGTGTCGACAGTCCAAAAACTGAAGAACTTCCGAATGAAAAAGTTAAAGGCACTAAGGGAGAGGTAGATGCTGGTGGTTTTGAAATTAAAATCGGCGAAGAATCAACCCAGGTAGGTGAAGGCGAAAAGAATTTTGAAGATTTCAACAGTGAAGTCAATAAACGGGTGCTGCCTTTGTGGAATCGTTGGCTCAATTGGCTCTTGCTTGGGACAGGTCTTGGGCTTATGCCCTTTGCGCCTTGGTTGGGACTTGCTGCTTTAGCGCAGCCTCTTCGCAGTTGGAGTAGGACCACCGGCACATCTCAAGGCTCAGGCATTTCGATTATTTGGCTTCTTTTAGCTGCACTAGTAGTCGGATTTGCATTCTTTATTGGCTCTCCCTATGCTTGGCCATTAGCGGTAGTCTTCCTTCTTATGATGATCGTTCGCAAAGGAGCAAAGCAAGGCTGGGTGGTAGCTGCGGTGGTTTTGTTTATACTTCTGGCCCTATTGGCTCTATTGCCATTGCTAACAGAGCGCTTAACTCCTCGAGAGGACGAGGATGCAAAAAAGGCCAATGTGAAATCCCGCCGCGAGAAAAAGGAAGGCAGCGGAGAAATTATCTCAAGGCATTCCATCGAATGGCCCTACCCGCAACGCAATAATTTAAACCTCATGCAGTACGCCACGGCGGATGCAGAGTACAGCAAGTCGCTGGATAACCACGATAAGGTTTCTAAGGTGTCCGCCACTGAAGAAATGCAATTTTGGAATCAAGCCTATAGAATACTACTGGCTCACGACCAAGAAAAAGTGGACTCCATTGCCAATATTGTGCAATCCGTTAGCAAGAAGAGGAATTTTTCAGCCCTGCAATCCGCAGAATACCTCGTTACCATGATTCAAGAAATACCTTATGTGCTGGTGCATGACATGACGTGCAAGGAGGCAGTTCTTCAATACAAAGGATTTGTTGCACAATACCATATGCAAGGCAAGCCATGTTTGCCCAATATCGTTGCAGGAGTGCAATCGCCCTATGAATTTATGCACAACCTAAAGGGGGATTGCGATACCCGAACCCTCTTTGCCCATGCAGTGCTTAATGAGCTCGGAATTTCGTCATCAGTTTGGGTAAGTAGCGCCTACGGTCATTCGATTTTGGGAGTGGGCGTGCCGGGAAGTTCCAATAACCGCAAGATTGTAAATGGAGTTCCGCACTATGCAGTGGAGCTCACCGCAAAAAATTTCCGTATCGGAATGATCGCACCCGAACAAAACCAGATGTCTAACTGGAAAATTGCCGTCTATAAAAATTTCTAATCACCACTTATACCATGAATGTTTTAATCCTTATTCAAGCTCTTCTTGCATTTTCAATTGGAATTGCAAGCCTTTTCACCGTCTACAAGGTCCTTGATTCTTATCTTAAAAAGCAGTTTAAAGTAACCGAGCTTAATATGGCTTTCTCTGTTTTTTTGACGGGAATTTTACTTGCAACAGCAAACCTACTTTCTTCGGTGGTTTCGCCAGCGATGAATGCAATAAGGTTTTTAACGCAGGATTCCCTGAGCGTAGCGGCAGTTGCTTCAAGCGCAATCTATATTATCTCCTTTCTCCTAATCGGACTAATTGCCTCGCTTCTAGTTACCTGGGGCGGAGTCACAATTTTCTTTCAAGTCACTAAAGTCGACGAGATGGAAGAGTTAAAGAAAAACAACGCAGCAACTGCCCTAATCACCGCTGCCTTTGTCTTGGGTATCTCTATTGTACTGCGCGACTATGTGGGCCACCTATGTGAGTCACTGGTGCCTTATCCTGATGTGTTGAATATTAAGTGAGGTTCATAAAAAATGAAAATCCTGAATTAGTTGCGTCATGAAAAAATACCTTGCCCTCATAATTCTGTTCTTACAATTTGGCTTACAAGCTCAATCCAAGAAGGAAGTGATTCAAGAATTGACGGAAAGACTTGATAGTATAAACGAGGTAATTCGCATCGAACGCAGTTCAAACATAGAGTCGATTCGCGGTCTTGAATCGCAATTGAAATTAGCCCATGAACGCAGTACTAAAGACAAAGTCGCTGCAGATTCAATAATAAGTCATTTGCAGAAAAAAATTAACCTTGAACAAGAGCAAAGTAAAACTGAAATAGAGGAATTAAAGAAGGGCGCAAGCGAACTAGAAGCTCTAATTAGCCTTGAAAAAAAGTCAAGTGAATCATTAAAGAATGAATTAGAAGCAAAAAATATGGAAATAACCAATTTGCTTGAAAACCATAAACAAGTTCAAGACAGTTTGACGGGTTTAATCGACAATACCACATACGTACCTAAATCAATTGCGTACTTTAAAAGCATTAAGAAAGAGAATCTTGCGGGTATCAATCATGACGAGTTGGCTGCAAACATGAAATTGATCAAGCCAGTAAAATACTATGTCCAGCCAGGCTATAATGGTGCTGCTTTCGCAAATGCTGCTTACTTTGAGAAAGTACTGGACAATAAGGTAGTGATGAGAGGTTATGCCGAGTCTGACTGTGGGGATTGTTCTATGATTGCCTTTAACTATTATACCTACGACGGATTTTTATATTTACAAGAGTTTTACGGCGGATGCGCGGTTGATTGGCCTGATTATGTTTCTGTTAAAGTGACTCATTTTACTGAAGACTTTCATGAATGCTCCACGAGTATAAAAAGTGAACGACCGTTTGCAGAGTTGCATGAGTTATTAAATCCGAACAATTCTAATTTCTACACAAAAGTGCTCAAGTCGTTGAAGGCCGTATCGCCTACATTTGTTTCTACTTCAAGAAGGCCGGAGGTGTTAGATTGTATCGGTTTCGAGTAAAGAACATCATTATTTTTTATTACTGAATCAGTCCTTAATCGAAGTTTTTCAATTTTTATTTTGTTTTGCCTTTCATGTAAACTAAAATCAATCCCAATTATAGAATTAGACTAAAGCTTTTAGTCTGGACAATGGGGAGTAGTATTGTATGGTCGTATTGATGCGCCGTAGGCACAGCAGAGCTAGTATATCGAGTTTGAAGGGAGTTTTATCAGCTCAAGCGTCTTGTCATTAATAAAAAAGTATAGTAATGTCAATTAGTCTCGAACCCGCCTATCTGCGCTACATATACGATGGCCTTGAAAAAAGTAGTATCCATCCAGATAACCCGGCCGACTTACCTGACGGACTGATTGGCTTGTATGATGAGGCCTTTGATGAACGTATTTCTGTAGTTGAACGTGAGCGACTATTGCGGCGCTTCGCCATTTGGGCTTTACTGAAAAAAGCAGTAAGTACAGCTTTTGTAGCTGAGGTGTTACGTGAAGACGAAGATGAAATTCAAGATTTCATCTCTACCTACAGTGCCTGGTTTAACAGCCCTGAAAGTGGCAAGTATCAATTGTACCATGAGCGCCTCAAGGTGTATTTGCTCCAGAAATTAAGCGAGCGAGATATTGCTGACCTAAATTTGTCAATTGTTGACTATTTGAAACAAAAGGTTCATCAAAGTAAATCAAATGAATCTGTTCAATATTGCTATCAGCATCTTGGTTTTCACTTATATTTAATTGGATTTCTATGTAATAATGGCGCTCTATTAGAGCAGTATTGTCTAGATGATGAATTCAAGAAAAAACAATTTGAAATATCTGGATATTTTGATTGGGAAGAAACTCTACTGACTTTTGGAATTGAATACTTTGCATTTCTTGATGATTCAATTTGTGAACGAATAGTTTTCGAGAAAGCCAAAATACAATTCAAGAAAAAAGATATTAATCTAATTCTAGCGTTAGTCCGACGCGGAGAAATGGAAATTGTTTTTCGGTTTTTTGAAAACTTACGAGAAACAGATTATATACTTAGGGTTGAAACCGCATATTTTTATTTTCTATCCTTCTTTGAAATTTTTGAAAAACTTGATTGGGATTTTGGGCAGAGGAAGTATTTCGCGTCCACACTATTAGAAGTTTTTCAAAACAATTTTCAATGGGATGGCGGAATGACTATTTCCCAATTTGTCGACGTCAACATTACTTTTCGATTGCATTGCTATTTTTTACAATATGATCTGGACTTTATGTCAATTGCTGTTCTATCCGAATTTGATGACTGCTTTGATTTTTCAATAGACGAACCACTAAAGTACATTGGGAGCAGTCACCTTGAGCAAGTGAAAATTATTTTGACTGATCGTAATAAGTACAGTTACGGAGTTAAGGATGTCATTTCAAATGATTTTTTTCAATCGGATTTGGCAACCACTGAGGCTATTAATGCGGAAGTGGAGAAAATCATTCAGTGCTATTCCAAGTCAAGATTAATAATGGAACATCTTGCCTACTCCAGTCAACTCACTGTGAGTTTTAGCGAGCTGTGCACTTTTATTGTGTTTGCTTTAAGTAAGAAAGGAATTTCCCACAATCTGACGAGAAAGTTGTTAAAAAGCTATAGAGAAGCTATTAGCATTGGTTCAGAAGGAATGTTTAGAGTAAATGGGAGTCCCGAGGACTCGGATGGCAATAGTACACTATCAATTTCAAGGGAAGATATTTCTCAAAGGGGAAGAGGTGATTTAAGCCTTTTTGAGTTAATTGAAGAAGGTTTGGATTTTGAGCAGTTCATCCTGTTTGAGCAAGCCATTCAATATCAGTTGCTTCTGAAGAATCGAATGTCTACAGATGAAGATCCTATGGTGATGCTACTGTATCTCGACTTGAGCGAATTCCATCAAAGTCAAGAGCCAAAAGACCTACTCTCATTATTATCGGCGTTGATTGTTGAGATTAGTTTAAATATAAATGAGGAACGCTTAATTGAATATCTAGATGGTTTAACGGAGTTTATTGATGAGAATCCTGAGGATTCTGAAAAATTTGAAAGTAATGACTTTATTCAGTTAATAGACTTTTTTAATATTAGCCATTTAGAGAATAGCTTGTCAAATTGTTTAAGTTATATTCAAGAAGAATTGATTCAGGCCTACATGAATTTTTCACACTTTCATTTATCGGTTATTGCGGGTTGTAAGTTGATCAACCTCTTTTCTAAATTGAAAATTGAATATAATGAGGATCAAATTGTTGATCGTATTATTGAAGATGTGAACAGTTTAAATGAAGTCAAAGATTATAATGAAATATTATATATCGAATACAGTTTTATTACTGAAATTTTCGATAAGCCTTATTTTACAAAGTTTTACGAAGCAGTTAAAAGCGTATATATGGAGCAAGTTCGAACTAAAATGTCTAAGTATATTTTTGAAGACATTATACGCGTGAAAGGCTTGAGTTTTTCAACCCTTGAGTTTTTTAAGGTGAATAGTCAAGATTTTCCAAATATGTATTTGTGGGGTAGGATTGAGTTGAGTGAGCAACTCTTTAAACATTTTAGATACAAGCCCTATTCACTTATTTGTGAGTATAACGATTATTTATTAGAGAAATTTCTATTGACTATTGTCACTCGTGGAGAATTTACAACAGGCGAATCTGCTTCGATACTAGAGTACTTCGGTTTGAATTGGGTGATTGAACTGGATCAGGAGTTTGAGAGGTTATTAAACGAAAAATAGACGCTAAACATGAATAAAGAAACTCACCCATTTCTAGAATTTGGTAAAGTACCAAATGCTACCAAATTGATACTCGGTTCATTTCCAGTTTATTCAATTACTCTGCCTGATTCGGAGGACAAACAGAGAATTCGTAAAAGTGACGGCACAGTTCAATTCTTTTACGGGAGTTGTCACAGTAGTTTTTGGGGGCTTTATCATCTGTACATAGATAATGGATTGCAAATACCGATTAAACCAGAATTAGCAGTTCAAAGCTTAGAAAACAATAATATTTCTATTTCTGATCTTATTTCTGAGTGTAAAAGGAATGGAAAAAGTGCTTTGGATAAAGATTTAACAAAATGTGTTTACAATATTGAAATGCTGAATGAGTATTTAGAATCAGGAGTTACCAAAATACTGTGTACATCCAAAGGAGTAATGGAAATGTTTCATGTTCATATTGTAAAGAAATCAAAAACTATTATTTACCAAGAGTCTGAGTCAAAAAAATGGCAATCCCAATTTATTTCAGATATAAATGGTGATGAGTCGCAAATCAAAAAGCTAATTTGTAAGCAATATACGTTCAAAGGAAAATCAATTAGATTAATTTCAATTCCTTCGCCTGGTTCACCTCAAAGACAATTAAAGCAATATGGTTTTAAGGGTGATGACTGGAGAACTTATGCAGATAAGTATTTTGAATTTTCTTTTAAATGGCTGAAGTTATAATTGAATATGATCAGAATCACCCCATCCAACCTCCCACCACGCCTCATTCAGAAAATCCAAGCGGTTCAATCTGAAGACGATGCCTACGCAGCGGACGAGCTTGTTGAATTAGGTGAAGAAATCCTTTCCCATTTGGCTGCTAGGGGGTTTGCCGCTTATTTGCAACAAGCAAAGCAGAAGTCGGTGTTCAATGACTTTTTGATTTCATTGTTCTTGTCCAATGGTCAAGCGTATAATGCTGGGCCCTTGTATCGTTGGGCGGCGAATATGCTCAAAGAGGCTGAGGGCGAGGAAGCAGCGCTTTTGAAACCTTTTTTCTGGGAAGAGAAGGATGGCAAGCTGGTGTTGAACGAGGTCATTCATTCTTTAGCAAGTTTGAGAAATGCTGTGATGCATGGCTTTTTTGTGTTGCCACCCGAACGTAATAGGGTGGAGGCTATGAAGATGGAGGATATTTTGGGGCAAATGCGTCAGGCAGGTTTGTTTGTAATGCAGTTCGGAACATTTCATTTTATGGATGCGCAAGGTTTTAACGGGTATTGGAACGTTACTGATCCTGCAGCATGGAGGTCGTTTGATGACAATTTTGCATTTGGCAAATTAGCAGTGAGAGTAGCCCATGAGTATTCGCCCGGTTTTAACGAAGATGAGAAGCTATTTGCTACTAGTACATTTTCAAACGATTTAGCGCTAATCGAAAATGCCAACGAACTATTGGCTAAAAGGAAGGGAGCGCTTATGGCTTGGTATCGACCAGGGCAAGAAAAAGGCGTAGCGGCGTATCGTCAATTGGTACAAAATTTAGACACAAAATATTATCATCCCTTATATTTTCGTTTACATCCGAATGGTGCCACTTTTACAACTGCATTCTTGGAAAAGGAACTTTCAAAGGTTCTATTTGAACTTACCTCAGATGAAAAAGCAAGCAAAGACCCATTGAAGTATTTAAAGGCAAATAATTCAAAGTTGTCAAAGCAAGTGGTGGTCGTTTTACACGATTTGCACATCGGGTTATTTAGCCCCAATCACATTACTCAAATATTCAACAGCCTATATGATGCCGCGGTTCCCGTGCTGGCTACAGCTTGGAATTATCCGTATTTAAAGCGTTTTTGCAATACTTCTATAAACCTAATGAGTGAAGACATTTCATTTTCCGTAGAGGATATCCATTTTTCATTAACCAACTACTTGCGTTTCAAAGGCCCCAATGCAGAGCAGGCCAACGAAGCAGAGGCATTTGAATTACTAAAGGAAATCGTATTTAAAATTCATGGAAAACTTGCTGTAAACCAACAAGTGGTTGCAAGGCGTTTTGCAGATGAACACAACTATCCGATTGAATATGTACATGAGGCGTTCGGTATATTGAGTCCGTTTTATCAATCAAAAAAAGAACCATTTATCTTGGATGAGGTAGATGAGTTGTATGGGTTCCCAAAAACCATCGAAGAGAGCACCCGAATTTTCTTAAGTTTAGGTAGAAGAGACTTGAAACTTGAGTATCAGCATCGGGTTATTTCAAACATTCATTAACATGAACCCCATTCAATCCTACCACAAACGCTTTTTAGAGATTAAAGAAGAAAAAGGCGTAGCTCCAGATGCTGAGTTGATTACAAACCTCATTGAGGTAGATTCAGCCGGGTTAAACAACTATTTTATGGCTGCCTTGGGGATGAGCACACTCATTTTGCGACTCGGAGCCGTTATTCAAATGTGTCAGAAGTTTGAAGCACTCGACGAACATGGCGATGCGCTCTTCATGAAGCAAATTCTTGAGAATTTAAGAGAGTCGTTGCCATCCGATACAAGTTGGAAAAACCTATGGATCATTTCAGCTATAGCTGAAGAATGGTTGGAGCCAACGGTCAAACCCAAAAAAGCAGAGGCGTTGCTTAATCGCTTCATTACTTGCAGAAACCACTATGTGCATCAACAGCTTCGGCTAGAGGTTGGTTTTGTTTCTCAGATTCAGGCCGCAATAGTTATGTTTGATGAAATGGCCGATCTCTTGCATCTTTTTAAAGATGGGGAACTTGAAATCATAGAAGGAAAATTCTACTGGTTACAACATGGCAAGAAGTTATTGTTGTACCCATTCGTGCAACCTGGGGAGGGCAATATTGACCCATATGTTTTTCAGGGCTTGTATGACAATAAAACGCAGGCATGTTTACTCAACTTGCGCTTTGGTGATGAAGCCAAACAAGATTCATTGACACATTTAGAGCCTGTATTTAAACCAATTAAAGACGCCATTAGAGGTGGCGCAGGGCAAGTTTTCGATCACAGTGAACGCATTTCGTATTATCAGTCTTGTTTTGTTGGTAGGGATGTCGAGAAACAATCCGTTATAGATTTTTGTCGAAATTCCGATGAGCAAAATATTCTTTGCATTAAATCTCCGGCAGGAATGGGGAAGGGAGCCTTACTGGCTGAGGTAATCGAACACCTTAAAAAGGACAAAAACCAAGTGCTGTACCATTTTTGTGGAGCAGGCATGCAGAATAGCTTACATGCTACACTGTATCATTTGATTATACAAGGGGATCGCGCTCAGTACTGGAATACGTCCGAAGAGCACATAAAAAGAAAGTTACAACGCTTACCGTCTAAATATGTAGATGTCATCCATCTATTTCAATCCTTGCTCGATGAGCAACTCAAAATCCAAAAGAATAATGAAAGTGGGAATTTGGTCGTCTTGATTGATGGCCTAGATGAAGCACAGGTGGCATATTCCCAACTTAATATTTCGGATTGGTTTTATACCTACAACGATAAAGAAGAGCCAGAGGCCGACTGGAGAAGCAAATCAAACATTCGATGGATCTTCACGTATCGTTGTACGGACAATGGCGACGAGCTGTTTTATCGTTTTCCAAGTTTTAAGCAGTTAGCAACTATTGAATGTGTACAACCACTTAAAGGCCTTCAAGCAGGGGCAGTGGATGAAGCCTTTAAAGTATTTAATGTTTCAGATGATTTTAAAATAGAGATAATTAAAAAAGCCACAATTTTAGACTAAGAGAATGGCACGTTACATCAAATACAACATGAAACAATTTTTTAATGACTTTACAAAATTTTAAAATGAATGATTCAGGCGAAATTTTATCTTCTGAATTTGAAAAACTTGTTATTACAAATTTATTAGAAATAGACAGCCATAAATTAGAAGTGCTGGAGGAATTATAAACCAAAAAATGTCTTTAAATTGAATTGGTTGTTTTCTAACTCTTGATGTGATAATAAAATTAACATATGCATAAATTACAATGGACATCACTATTGTGTAAAAAATGTTCAAAGGTGAATTTATAATTTTGTTTGTAATGTAACTAGGTTGAAATAAATCATCATGCTTATCAGCCATCATTTTATTACGTGTAAGTTCTTCATCATGTTGGGAAATCAATTGCTCCCGTCGAGCAATTAAATTATCCATTAGAATTTTCATTTTAGCATCATAATCTATCAATTGTTGGGTCTTTGAATTACGAAGTTCTCCCAATTGTTTCGCTCTAGGACCATACCCGGGAGACCCAGTCCCTCCCTGCATTTCTTCAATATATTCCTTTTCTGATGCCATTTGATTTGCTACCAACTCAAGCCTGTCAGCTTCCAATGTCGAACTGTCTTTTTTAATTTCTGCCATTGCTCGTCTAAATCGAGCATCTGTCGCAAGATCTAACCGCCCATTCTCATCATTGGCTAAATTTTTATTATCGATCTGCATCATCTCAAAGCGGAGAGCCAAAAGTGCTGGAACAATTAGCCCTACGATAATTAGTTTAACTAAGATTTTCTCTAAACTCCAGAGTCCGTCAAAGTATCTTTTGAATTTTTCCTGCATCTTATTCATTTTTAATCCTCTTTAAAGTTATCAGAAAAATATTTATCTAGTTGTGATTTGTTAAACTTCTCAAAAGTTACCTTCAGAGAAGCCCGCTTCTGTTTTGACAATTCTCGGAGCGCATGCCCTTCGCACCATCGGCGAAGTTCCATTTCGCCTTCAACAATTAACTTGGGTACCGCTTTGAGTGTGCCGTCGGCATTCTTTGCCGCCATGGTAAAGTAGCAGGAATTGGTATGGGTGGTTTCTTGGGTGATTGGGTCCAAGGTATCAACACGCATTCCTACAATCATTGAGGTGGTGCCAACGAAGTTCACGGATGCTTTAATCGTTACAATGCATCCGATGTTCACTGGGTTGAGGAATTCAACTCCTTCGACTGCAACTGTGACGCAATAGGCTTCGGCGTATTTACTAGCGCAGACGTAGGCCGCTTTGTCCATTAGTGAGAGGAGGATTCCGCCATGGACGTTTCCGCCAAAGTTGGCGTAGGAGGGAACCATTAACTCAATAAGCTCGGTATGGGACTCCGATACGGGCTTATGCTTCATTGCCTTGCTGTTTGCCTGTTATACGGTCAGCGATAGAGACGAAGTACTCTAGAAAATTGTCTTTGTTAGGCAGCTTTTGTTCCTTAAAATCCTGAAAGACAAATACCGCCGCCTGAATTAGAGACACATAAGGGTTAAATCGAGCCTTACTAAAGTTGCTCGACAGTAAATTCAGTCCCATTAATAGCGGATTATTGCTCCCTAGGGTGGCCTGCCATTCTGTTTGAAGGACTTTTTCTTGTTCTTTCACCTTCTGACTTAGCAGAGCGCGTTGGGCTTGTAGTTCGTGAAACTTCATGGCTATTTGATGAATTTGCTGAGTCCGTCTTGTATGGACTTGACTATAGGTTTCTTCAAGAGCAAGGCGAGTAAGAAGAGTACGAAGTTTAAACCCGCCAGCCATAAAAATCCGATACTCCAGTTGCCGTAGTGCATTCCGATAGCGAGCCCCAAGGCGATTTCGGCCATCAAAATGCTTGATACAAGCAATGCGCCGAGAATTACCTGAAGCGCAGTACTTGAAGCAGCTTTAATGGCTGTTTCTGATGTAGAAAGGCGGAATAGCTCTAGTCGGAGTTCCGCGTACTGTTTGAGTTGGTTAATGAGTTCGTTCATGAATTGGCGTTTGAATTGATTTGGCTCAGGAGAGTTGGGAGACACTAGTTAAGGCCTTAGTATCTTCTTTAGTGGCTATAAATGCGTGCTGATCCCAGAATGCTATACTCTCCTCATGCTCCAAAGTGTTCTGTCGAGGATTTGGAAGGGGAGGGGCCCAGACTCCAGGGTATGCCGTATTGATAAACCATGGAAGACCTTCCTTAAATGTATGAACACATAAAACGCATTGATTGGTTTTTTGGGGTTCTATGCCGTGGATCATCCAAACGTCATCAAGCGTTCCGTGTCGTCGTCCTTTTAGAGCCGTATGTCCTTTTATCGGAATCACATAACATTCACCAATTACGGTAGGGAAGGTCAATTCAATATCGATTTTTAGTTCTTTAGGGTCTTTATCGTTGATTTGGACCCTTCGGACTTTACCGATGCGAACGTCGGTATCTTCAACCTTTACGGATTGGCCTTCTTCAAGGTTTGTGGCCGTCCTGAGCTTCTCTACTAGTTTATCTAAGAAGACGTCATTCATGGGTTTCGCCCAATAGAAACGCGAGCCTTCTTCGGAATTTGCCTTGAGTAAGGCCTTGTTATCTAGAAGCAAAGACTTTTTATCTGCAAGGGGCATGGCCTGGTCGTAGTGCTTTACCATATGGCGATTAGTAAGCATGTGGCTTAGTTGACGGTAAGCATTGTTTCCCTCGTCAGGACATTCAGCGAGCACCTTTCGAGCGTTCATTGTGTACAGGTTGTGCAGGTGGGCATAGGCGAGACTTTGCTCGGCCCAATACAAGCCTTCGTCAAATTTGCCGGACTTTACGTATGCTTTGGAGAGGGTGCCGGCACATACTTGTTTACCGTTATGGTCGCCGACAAAGCTGTTAAGGGTAAAGGACATGTGCCCAACTTCGATTGATTCTCGATACTTACCTAGAGCTTCATATCCGCGCTGAATGTAGTTGTAGGTATAGCAAAAGCCACGGTAGTCGATTGGAGTACCGCGTTTTACCCAACTAGGGTCCAGCCAATTTTCCATGCCTTCGCCTGTTGGTTCTAGGCCAATTCGGCGGACTTTAAGTTCCTCAAAACGAACGATGCTTTCATCGAGGTCATAATCAGAATTTGGAATTGCATTCTTTGATGGCCAAACGTAATCCGCAAGAAACCCGATGTAGTCATTAAGGACCTCCTTGAGTAGCGAAATTCCTTTGTAGTTATTTTTCTCGGTACCAAGTACAGAGTTTAGTTCTACTAAAAGTTCCTCATAGGTATTCCTCACTATGATTATATTTTGAGCATTATCTGCGGATTCAAAGTTTTTGGCTTTGTTGGGAATGAACTTTGAGGTATAAAACTTACCACGAAGTCGGTCATAAATGTCAGGTTGGCTGTCTTTTAAAATGGAATCGATAATGTTTGTTCCCAATGCGGCATTCTCCGGGTTAAAGTCACCAAAGCAATAGCGCACGCAGACAAGCAAATCAGAAGGGCTGAGGACGCATTGTTCCACTTTAGCCCGTATTCTATTGTTAAAAAGGCCTTTGGCTTTTATCGCTTCGCCTGTTTCGACAAGAAGGACAAACTCATGCCAGTCGATGCGCTCTGAGTCGGTTTTGACAGTTTTGCGGTATAGCTCAATAACTTGGCGTGCTCGGTCAAAATTGGCAGACAATCCTTCGCTTATTGTTTTAGCTAGCACAAAGTTGATTAAATCCTCGAGGTAGTTAATGCCGCCAACGCGAAGCGCTCGAAATGCTAAAAACGTTAATTCTCGCTCGCTTATTAGTTTGTTTTTAATGCACTCCAACAGATGAGGTTCACTTTTTGACCAGTCCTCGTAGGGTAAAAAGAACTTGATGTAGGCGCGGTAGTGTTCCCTTAATTGCTGGCTTAAGTTGGGGCGCTCGTGCTCATCTTCTTGCCGCAGTAGTTTGATGGTTTCAATGTCAGAAAATTGAAATTGATCCGCATGATCGTCGTCTTGTAGATCGATCACCAAATGTTCGCTTTGAAGACTATCCAAATGCTCCAAGACCTCCATTCTGGGGAGTCCTGCGATTGCGATAACGAGGTCTAGGTTAAAAATACCCACTTCGTTTGCGGCTATTGCAGCACAATCTAAAACAGCTCGCACGGGGCGGATCAAGCCCTCTAGATCCTCGTTTTTGTTAAACTGTGCACTGAACTCAAATTGGTAGGACTTGAGTTGGATTTTGTTGAAACTATTTTTAAATACCTGTGGACTGTTCAAGAGGTCGTCAATGGCTTGTTGTGCCAAGGTTGGTGTTTGGTCCAGTTCGCTTGAAATAAGTTTTTCTTCAATTAAAACCCGACTCAACGGTTCAATGCCACGATTGTACAATAAAGACTGTGCGAGATTTTTAAAGGTAATTTCAAACACCACTGGTTCATTGCCGAGCTGCGTGCTAAATTGATTGAATACGGAATTAAACCTCAGCTGCAGGGAGTATGCAGAACCTTCACAAAAAGCAATGGGCGGTATGCGTTCTAGGGCAATTACCTTCCCTAAAATTGCCTCGAACAGTTCAAGGTCTTCTTCGATTGCTAATTCAGGATGCTGAAAAATCAAGCCAAAATCTTTTGTGGCGAGGGCGTCGACGATCATGGCAGCCACCTCTTTTACGTTGCGAGGTTTCGGTTCACTTTCGTCAATGAGGTAGTCACCAACGCTAGAGATGGTACTTACTAGTTTACCCAAGAGGTTACCAATTATTCGAGACTGTTCCGCAACGTCGTTAAAACGTTTGTAAGTGAAAAGGTGCTCAAATGCTTTGGCATAAGGGAAGTAATGAACCTTGCCGTCGCCTCGCTGGCTAAAGTCAATTACATGCCAATCTAAATCATTACTTCCTCGGTCAATGGCCAGGAACTTCGAGGCATTCAGTGATTTTGAAGCCTGAACCCTTAGAAAAGAGGAAGTTTTATCATTAAAAGACCACTTCATATTGACTAGTTGTAGCTGTTCAATATTTACGGGCCTAGGCTCGTCTACCGCTATGGCTAAAGCGTTTTGAAGGGGAATAACTCGGTATAGTTGCTCCAGTAAGAGCGGTAGAGTAATTACTAAAGCAACATTCAGCCAGTTAACAGCAGTAGTAGATCCGATTATTAGTTCTGCAGTGGTTCCATAGGTTAAATAGGTTAATGCACCTAAAATGGAATAGGCCAGTGCACGTCGGCGCCAGTCTACTTTCTGAGGGAAATCTATAATTTTATGCATCCATCGGCTTAGCCCAAAACCGTAGGTCAGGTAAAGGACCATTGCATACAAGGTTGTGGCTAGCGTTTGGGTCTCCACTCCAAAACGCATTAATCGGTAGTTTACCCAAATCAAGGGGATCACGGCTAGGCTGCCAGCTATTAGCGCAAAAAGACCGCTTGGTTCATCCAATTTTGATTTAAAGGAGCTAATGTGTTTATCTAAACGGCCCAAGATGACGTAGTTGATAAAAACAGGCAAAGCGATAAGAACGAGCGGGAGGCTTATTTGCCATATTTCGCCGGCATCGGTGGCGTAGTAGTCTGAGGGTAGGGGGTTGAGGAACTCCATGAATAGGTAGTCAATGGTCGCTATAACCGTGACTAATGCACCCGAAATTGTGATCCAAAGTGAGTACCACGTGAACTTCAATGAATTCAATCCCAGCAGTGCTAGGGCTATAAAAAAACCGACGGCTCCGATTATTCCCATGTAACCTATAAAGAGCGGAATCTTCATAATGGTCATTTGGTTGAAGTTGCGGTTGCGGACGAAGTATTCGGTATAAACGCCGTCTTTTATGCTGTTTTCGCCCTGCTGCCAGATGCTGTAGCGCATTCCGAAGTAGTGTATGCCGTCTACTTGATCGTTATTTACAAGGTCTATTAGTGCGATGCTTTTCGCGCCATAAAACCGAGCCACATCCACCAGTGCAGCAGAATCGTTAAATACGTTTTGGTAGGTTGCGCCCGGCCCTAAGATCTTCACTAATTCATGGTCAGATATGGTGTAGAACTTGGACTCGGCATTGAGTTTTTGAATTATTGACTCGTGTATAGCCTTTGGCTCGCCGATAGCTTGTACTAATGCAAATAAGGGACGTTCGCTGATTTTTGCATTCTTTTCTGGTGAGATAAGTTCAAGTAGAACGTCAATAGCTCGGTTTGCAGCCCTTGTTTCTACTTCTGCATCATCGCAGTCTTGCTCCATAAAGGCCTCGTCGTGAGCCATCATTTCTAGGTACATGGGCACGTAGGATGCAATGTTGAGTTGCGAAACTTCGCTTTGTTCTTTGCAATAGTTTGCGAGCGTTTGGGCCTGCGTTTGTATCGTTTGGTATTGTATCGTGCGATCTGGGTATGCCTTGAGCGAATCCGAAATTTCTTTGAGGATTTCTTGGGCAATTGCAAGGGAGCGCTCAAACTCTGGTTGTGAATTTTTACGGTAGCGGGCATACCAATAGTAGGTATTTGCATTATTGAGCCGCTGGGCTAAACTACTCTGAGGATCAAATGCATAGGACTTGTAGCTCTTATTGACCGAGTCTTCCACTCGCTGCCACATGAATTTTGAAATACCTAGGCAAAGAACCAGTCCGACCGCATAGAGGCCTGCGGTTGCAATTTTTGTTCGGGTTGTGGGTATCTTCATTTTTTAAACGAACTAGTATGATTGTAAAAGTAAATGCAAGTGTCCGGCCGCAAACCTATAAGGGTACTTTTATCGTGAAACTTCTCGAGGTAGATATGTTTGAAGACGACCTCTTGGCGCATAAAGTAGAACGATTGAGCGGCGACAGCATGGGCTATCAGCGAGACAGAAATGTACCTGAAGTGGTGGCTTTTGAATTTTTTATTTCTGCCATTCAGCTTGCTGAGGTTACCGCGGAGCTTAAGATTGCTGTGTACTCCAAGGAGGGTGATCTTCTTGCGAATTCTGAGGTTGTGAACTTTCATCTTCTAAAGGAATATTCGAGTAAGGGCACCAAGACAATCGAATTGCCCGAAGTCATAATTTAATAAACCATGCAAAAAACGGTCGGGAAATTAACCCAATTCCGCATTAAGATTGCGGGTGTTCTAATTGCTGTTATTGCTTTTTTTGAATTTGCTACCGCAGGCTTCAAAAGTCTTGGCGACCACCTACCGTATTACGGACTGGTACTTCTGTGCCTTGGCATCCTAGTGGCGATTAGGGTCCTTTGGCACAAGTTGCTTTGCCGGGGTGAGAATCAAGGTGGGAATGGACGACGTTTTGAACTCTCAATGATTGCTGAGGTCTTGCTGCATGCAGTCAATCTAGTTCTTTTAGTGGGTATTGTTTATGCCCTGTCGGTAAGTCAACTCGTGTGGTATGCCTATGCGCTCCCCGCTTTACTTTGTTTGCTACCGATATCGTCTTCCTTCAATTATTTTGCAAACAGAAAAGACTTTTTGGAGTTTAGGCCGGGTGTTGCTACGTTTCTAAAAGAGGATGTAGTAAGTGAGTTTCAATTTGATAGTTACAGTTTCTACAGGTCCAAATCAAGTGCCTTTAGTATTTCGTATTCAAAATATGGCTCTTGGTTTTTGCGCTTAGGTTCGGCCAATGGTACCGAAGAGATTTTTGATTTGAAGGATATGAATTTAGCAGGACATAAAGATGCAATGCAGCGGTACCTTAAAAGTAGCGGCGCTACTATCCAGTCTTAGTTTATCCGCTCAGGTAGTTAATATCGAGCAGGCCAGAGTCAATGCGGATTCTACGGGTTGGCAAGCCAATCTTGACCTCAGCTATTTTAGGCAGGAATTTGATGATGATTTAACGACCCTTACTGGGAGGTTCTCGGCCCAGCAAAAAAACTCAAAGGTTTACCTGCTCTTTCTTGCGGACGCCGGCTATTCCTACAGCCAAGACAATGTGTTTACCAATTTCAAGTTGGGTCACGTTAGGGCTTCTGTTAAGGTGGTTCCCCGCATACGTTGGGAAGGTTTTATCCAGGCACAAGACAATAGGCCGCTCGGAATTCAGTTTCGTAGCTTAATAGGTACGGGTCCCAGGGCTCGACTTCTAGTTAAAGATAATGGACGGCTGTATGGCGGTACTATGGTTATGCTCGAGAACGAGTGGGCCACGAGCGGAATTAAGGATCAGTGGGTCCTTAGATCGAGCAACTACGTCAATTTCAATTGGAGTCGGGATGATAAGTTCGGTTGGGCCAGTACCCTTTACTACCAGCCTCGGTATGAGAGCATAAACGATTATCGAATATCGGGTCAGCATTCATTGATTTATTCGTTCACCAAAAAGCTCAACGCAAAATTGGAGTTCACGCACTACTATGATAGCCGTCCTCCGAGTGAGGGGCTCAATCGAAGCAGAATTACCACGATGGGCTTGAGCTATGTTTTAGAGTAGTCCTCTAAAAGTTTCGGATTTATTGCTTCTTTTGGTACAATTGATCGCGTTCGCGTTATGAGTTGCAGGTCTTCGCCAGACCCCATAAAGATGTAGCCCTCACGGCAGTTTTCAATTCGCAGGGTCAGGGCGCGCAGCCCTTGTCTAAATCCCTGTTCTTTGGTAATCCGCTCGACATGAACAGAGCAAGACTCACGGTACAAGCAGGTTTGGTTTAAGAAAGGCTTAAGGAATAAACGGTACGCCTTTATTAAAGCAAGGATTAAGAAGGTCATGATGCCTACCTCTTTTTAGCCTTCCCGGCATGGATTGGCTTGCGCACGTAGTAGACGATTAGGTCTGCCTCTGCAGGGCTTTTAACTCGGTGCAGCTTTATTGCCTTTTCACGGTATATCAGGGGATCGTCAACAACAAACCAAACGCCTTCTCTAATAGCCTCAGCGGGATTGGCGGTTTTAAAGACAAAGTAGTTTGCTGCGGAACTGTCTTTGGTTTCAAAAATATAATATTCCGCTTGGTAAGCGTTATGTATAAAACGAACAATTTGAGCGTTGGCGCTAACAAATGTTGTATATTGAATAAAACAAATAAATAAAAAATAAATGAAAATCCGATTTACAAACGGTGCTTTGGTCTTAGGCGGTGTAGTGTTCACGTTGCTAGGTTTTGTTTGGGAATCATTGATTCCACATTTTCTATTTGGTTTATGCTTTGGTCAGGTTATCGTTAATTACCGAGAACGAAAGGAATCGCAGTCTGTGATTTGAATTGTATTCCCCCCCGGTTGTAGTATTAATTCTGGATAGAGGGTCTAACGTGAAATAAGCAGTGCCATATATTAGGATTCTAAAAGCCATCGAATTGATTATTTAAACGTTGTTGAAAAAAAACATAAGTTTAGTTATCAATTAGATACTGTTAAAACAGAACATTTTAGATATGATTTTTTGCCTGTTAAATCATTTTTTAAAATGATGTGAAAACCATTCAATTTTATTCATTCCAAAATCCTTATGTAAAGTTTGAAATGAAAGCTTACGTTTTGGGCCGAAGTACTTTAAAAATATCGTATCCGAAATTGTGTTGGATTTGTCATTATTACAATAATAACATGCTGCTACAAGATTCTCTATACTATTATCATTTTTGTTCGCATTTTTATGATCAAGTTCTAAATGAAGGCCACTATATCCTTTAAGACCTCGTTTTCTGAGGCCAATAAATCGATTAATTATCAATTGCTGAATCAACCGAATATCTGTACTACAATAATAACATTTGAAATCTTGAGATTTTATTAGTTTTGACCATTGGTCATTTTTGCGTTTTTCTTCAATTTCAGCATAATCATCTTTTGACCTAACGGTATATAAATTTGCAATGTATTCTTCTTGAGACATGTTTGGTTTTATTTTTTATTAAAAATCATTTTTCAGGTGATGCTTTGAAAAAACTATATCTTTAGCTCCTGAATTTGCTTCCTATTATGATTGGAAGCATACAGCAAATTGGGGCTTAAAACATTTTATTTATACTCTTAGTTTCTTTATGTTTTTAAGCCCATTTATTATGGTATTAAGTGTTCCGTTGTCATCTATATGCGGCCTTAATTCGATATTATACCATTTCTTCTCTACAATTGTAGTATTATCACCAAGCGTGATAAGTGAGTTTATTTCAATTTGGGTTAAATCATCTAAAATTAACGTGTGGATAGTTCTGAAGCCTTGTTTGACGCCCTTAAATTCTAAAGGATTATCCAGATAAAGATATTTTTCTTCAATTTTAGCGGAAGGACAGTTAACGGTAATAACGTATTCATAATAGTCAAGAACTCGAAGTAGGTCGCTATGGACCTCGCAATATTTAATTTTATCACCATGACCATATATTAGAAAACTAAGAAATTTAATTTCATAATTCTTACCGAGTTCATAATAAATCGATTCAAACCCTGACGCGCTGATTGTTCTCATTAATTGTGAATTTTGGATCTCTCCATATATAGTTTTAAATTTAACGTTTAATGCCATACCACGCAAACCTCCTCAAAGTCGTTACCGACGTCCTCGAACTTCCCGAGGGTGCTTCGTTTAGCGATTTAAAAAAGGCCATTACTGACTTTGAGGATAAGGACTGCCACAAATCAAAAGTTGAGCGAGTTCTTAAGCACTTGCGTGAGGCATGCAAGCTGACCATCAAGGTTCGGGGCTACCGCTACTTTTTAGAGCGTAACGACAACCTCCAGCGCTTCTATTCAGCCACCGTGGGCGCCAACCTCGCGGAACTCTTGATGGTCAATGCGGGCGAAGACCCCATCATTGACCTGGGGTCCTTTATACTGGGTACCGACGTAACCTGCATGAACGAAGTGGTAACGGCGCTTCGCGAGCGCAGAATTATCGAAATCAACTACCGCAAACTTGCCGACAACAGCGCGGCCTGGCGGAGCATTCAACCGATGTTTCTGCGCTGGTATGCCAGCCAGTGGTACCTCTTTGCTCGAAACCTACCTCTGGTGCCGAGCGACCCTCCGCGGGCCTTCCGCTTGGATTGCATTCAAGATGTAAATTTTGGTAGCAAATTCAAGCCGAAGCGAGAGGATTCACCCGACTTTTTCGCGCACCGATTCATAGGCGTTTCTGGCCATGATGCCAACGCGGTGGAAGTGGTTCTGCATATGGACCAGCATGCGCTGCGGTGGTTGCGGTCCACAGTTGAGTTTGAACGATTCGGTGTCACGAGCAAAGCCCTAGGTTCTCCTGCTGGTTGGTGGGAAGTCCGCTGGACCATCGACCCGAATGCGGAGTTCATTGAGCTGCTATCACGCATCCAAGCGGACTTTAAAGTGATTGGTCCTGAGTCTTTTAAAAAGGCTTACCGCGAGCGCCTCGAGGTGCTGTTGAAAAGAATTTCCTGAAGTTTTCAACTCCCGCACGTTTTGCGGGAGCTTGCCGTCGTGCTTTGCTCCATTAACTAATAAACGGAATTCAGATGGCACCAAACCAAATCCACGAGCAGCGTGAAAAGCTGCAAACCGTCGCCGAGCAGCTCAAGCGCGATTTTATCGGCCTCGACAAAATTATCGACCAAATCATTGAAGGGGTGATGGCTTGGGCATGCGTCCCTGGGGTGCAAGAGCGCCCCACCATCATCAGCTTGTGGGGACTCACGGGCGTGGGCAAAAGCTCTCTCGTACGTCGTCTTGTAGAGTTGATGCAGTGGTCCGATCGGCTCACGGTCTTTGACTGTGGCGAGTTGAAATCCTCAAGTAACTTAAGCACTCGGCTGCTGCAGTTTGCTCACGATGAGAAGCTGAAAGCACCCATCTTTTTACTTGATGAATTCCAGCGCGGATTCACTGTTGAGGAAGGCAAAGAGGTATATGGAGACGGACTCCTTTGGGATTGGTTAGATACCGGCATAATGTGGGATTTATCGCACATTGGTCACCTTTCCAATGCCTATGCCGACGTGCGAAAACTCCGTCAGTGCCTCGAAATGGGCATAAAAGTCAAGGACGGTAGAATTCAAGGTGATGTCAAGCTGTTCCGCAGCATCACAGAAGATCGCGACTACGACTTTTTTGAGGAGTTGATGATCGGTAAAAACAACCGGTCCATCGAGCGTAAGCCGCATTTCGTGCGGTTCCGTATCTACGAGTACCTCTCGGACTACAATCCGCGCAAGTGGAAGACGGCGTTTACCGTAAGCCAGCACACTAAAGGGATGACGGGTGAAGAAATAGTCGATTTTTTGGAGCGCGAAATCACCGAATTGCTTGTTCCGCAAAAAATCGATACCCGCGCCGCCTTGGTTTTTGTGGCCGGAAACCTTGACGACGCCTACGATATGGCGATGGATGTCGACGTAGATGCTGATGCCGACGTGCTCAAGGCTAGATCAAGCCTGATTGGATTACCTGAGATTAAATCGGCACTTCTAAAGCGCTACCGACCCGAGCAGATTGCCCGTCTTGGCAACCGTCACATCATTTATCCAGCTTTTGGGCGGAGCGAATACCAGCAAATCATTTTAGCCCAGGTAACAAAAGTTCTGGCCTTGTTCTCTTCAAAGCTAAACCTCGAGATTGAAGTGGATTCAAGCCTGCTCGACATCATTTATAGCGAGGGAGTGGCGCCAGCACAGGGGGTTCGGCCAGTGCTCAGCACTGTTGATCAGTTGGTCACCAATCGAATTCCGATGATATACTTAGCGGTACAAGAGTTAGCTGAGCCTGTGGATTTGGTAAGGCTCTACGGTCATCCCTCGGGGCGGCTAGTGGCGGAATTCTATCAAAACAGCCTTTTGGTGGGCGAATACGTTGACCAGGTGCTGCTTCAAAATCAAATGGCTCGGGCCGATAAAACCCCAGCGACTAAAGCTGCGATTAGCGTCCATGAGGCGGGTCATGCCTTGGTACAAATCCTTCGCACGGGCAAGGCGCCGACTACCTTGACCTGCGTCACGGCCAGCCGCAGCGTGCTCGGGTATTCCGCGACACAGATGACTAAATCGGTAGTGCTTCGTACCGCGCAGGACGACGCGCACGAGCTCGAAGTACTCTTTGGCGGAATCGCCGCGGAAGAGGTGGTATTTGGCGCGTCACTTGTTACCGCGGGCTCAAGCGACGACATTA
>Ga0164292_10000832_pt1 | contig 24529 bp, 22 predicted proteins | sample GEODES117metaG_FD_111486 | JGI IMG/M metagenome (GOLD analysis project Ga0164292, IMG submission 111486) | Eutrophic lake water microbial communities from Lake Mendota, Wisconsin, USA - GEODES117 metaG | ecosystem: Environmental > Aquatic > Freshwater > Lake | place: USA: Lake Mendota...
AGCACCAGCGAGGCCAGGCCTGCCGAGCCGATGGCGTAGCCCTTGGTCACCGCCTTGGTGGTGTTGCCCACCGCGTCCAGCGGGTCGGTCACGTCACGCACGGAGGCGGGCAGTTCGGCCATCTCGGCGATGCCGCCGGCGTTGTCGGTAATGGGGCCGTAGGCGTCCAGGGCGACCACGATGCCGGCCATGGAGAGCATGGAGGTGGCAGCCACCGCCACGCCGTAGAGACCGGCCAGCTTGAAGGCGGCAATGATGGCGGCGCAGACGAACAGCACCGGCCAGGCGGTCGATCGCATGGAAACGCCCAGGCCCGCGATGATGTTGGTGCCGTGGCCGGTGGTGGAGGCCTGGGCAATGTGACGCACCGGGGCGTACTGGGTGCCGGTGTAAAACTCGGTGATCCAGACCAGCGCGCCGGTCAGTACGAGGCCCACGGCACAGGCACCGAAGAGGCGCAGTTGCGAGCCGCTGGCGGCGACTGAGTTGTCGGGCATGAGCTGCTGCGTCACCCACCAGAAGGCCGCCAGCGAGAGCACGCCGGCAATGGCAAGACCCTTGTACAGGGCCGGCATCACGTTCTTCATGCCAGGCGAGGCCTTGACGAAGAAGCAGCCGATGATGGAGGCGATGATGGACACGCCGCCCAGAGCCAGCGGGTAGAGCACGGCCTGGACCGGGGCGTTGGCAACAACCAGCGCGCCCAAGACCATGGTGGCGATCAGGGTGACCGCGTAGGTCTCGAACAGGTCGGCGGCCATGCCGGCGCAGTCGCCGACGTTGTCGCCCACGTTGTCGGCGATCACGGCCGGGTTGCGCGGGTCATCCTCAGGGATGCCGGCCTCGACCTTACCCACCAGGTCGGCGCCGACGTCAGCGCCCTTGGTGAAGATGCCGCCGCCAAGACGCGCGAAGATGGAGATGAGGGACGAGCCGAAGGCGAAGCCGATCAGCGGGTTGAGTGCCGCCGACAGGGTGGCGCCCTGAGCGCTGCCGCCGTTGGTGAGGTAGGCAAAGAAGCCCGCCACACCCAGCAGGCCCAAGCCCACGACCAGCATGCCGGTGATGGCGCCGCCGCGGAAAGCCACTTGCAGCGCCGGCGCAATGCCGCCGGTGGCTGCCTGCGCGGTGCGCACGTTGGCGCGGACCGAGACGTTCATGCCAATGAAGCCGCAGGCTCCTGAGAGCACCGCGCCGATGATGAAGCCGACTGCAGTGCGTACGTCGAGGAAGAAGCCAATCAGGATGGCCAGTACCACGCCGACGATGGAGATGGTTTTGTATTGCCGGGCCAGGTAGGCCGCAGCCCCCTGCTGGATAGCTGCTGCAATCTCTTGCATGCGAGCGTTGCCGGGGTCTTGGGAGAGGATCCAGCCGCGGGCCCAAATGCCATAAGCGACCGCTGCCAAACCGCATACCAGCGCAATAGTGAGCGCCGTGTTGCCTGTCATGAATTTCTCCTACATTTTTGTTGAACTTGGAGGGGGCTACGCATGGAACCAGGCCTTGTGAGCCCCCGCTGCGTTGCTTCCTCGTCGCCCCGTCATGCAGGCGGCCCGATTGGCCAACCGCGGCAATATACAGGGTAGGGCGCGGCTTGTGTGTCCCCGAGTAAGTTCGGTGTCGCCTGCACGACCTAAAATTCGGGTTTACCTTTAGCCCCCAAATACAAAAGCATCATGTCCCTCGATCTGGTTTCCCCCGGCAAGAACGCGCCCGAGCAATTCAATGTGATCATCGAAATCCCCATGAACGGGGACCCGATCAAGTACGAGGTAGACAAGGAGACCGGCGCGATTTTCGTCGACCGCTTCATGAGCACCTCGATGCATTACCCCACGAACTACGGCTACGTTCCCCAGACCATCTCGGGCGACGGCGACCCGGTGGACGTGTTGGTGATTACCCCGGTGCCCCTGATCCCGGGGGTGGTGGTGCCCTGCCGACCGATCGGCATCCTGAAGATGGAAGACGAAGCCGGGATCGACGGCAAGGTTCTGGCGGTGCCGACCGACAAGATCCTCTCCATCTACACCCAGTGGCAAAAGCCGGAGGACCTCAATCCGATGCGGCTGAAGACCATCTCCCACTTCTTCGAGCACTACAAGGACCTCGAGCAGGGCAAGTGGGTCAAGGTCCTGGGCTGGGAGGGACCCGAGGGCGCCAAGAAGGAAATCGCTGACGGAATAGCTGCCTACAACAAGGCTAAAAAGGGCTGATTCAATCCGCCGTGGGTGCGCCGTCTTTCTTGAACGGCGTGCGGGACTCGAGTCGGGTCAGGTACCCCTCAATGCCTTCTCCCTCGCGTTCGAGGAAGCGCTGGACGGCATCAGAAAAGGTCGGGTGCGCCAGCCAGTGAGCGCTGCATGTCGGCACCGGCATGAGCGCACGCGCCATCTTGTGTTCGCCTTGCGCGCCACCCTCGAAGCGTTGAAAGCCATTGGCGATGCACCACTGCAAGGGCTGGTAATAGCAGGCCTCGAAGTGCAGGCAGTCGACGCGCTCGAGCGCGCCCCAGTAACGACCCCAGGCCACGCCGTTCGAGCGGTCCACGCCCACCAGACTGCAGGCGATTGGCTCCCCTGCGCGCTCTGCGATGAACAGCACCCATGACTCGGCCATGTCGCTGGCCATCGTCTCGAAGAAGGCCGGTCTGAGGTAAGGCGGGTTGCCGTGCTCGCGATAGGTGCGCGCGTAGCAGCGATAGAAAAAATCCCACTCCGGCTTGCTGATCTCTGCGCCCTCGGCCGCGCGGAATGTGATGCCGGCCTCGGCGACCTTGCGCCTCTCTTGGCGGATCTTTTTGCGCTTGTCCTGGGAGAGTGCGCCGAGAAAGGTGTCGAAGTCGGGGTAGGGACCGGCGGGCGTGCCGCTACCCGGAGCAGCCTCGCTTGCCGCAGCGCCCTGGCGGGGGCCCGGACCGACGCGGTTGTTCCAATGAAACTGCACCGTGTGCCGGGCCATGAGCCCAGCCGCCTCGCAGGCCCGCTGGTCCGCCGGAGAGAGAAAGAGCAGGTGGAGCGAGGACAGGGCCTCAGCTTGGCTCCAGGCGATCAGGGCCCGCACCAGTGCAAGCCTTCCCGCATCGCTGCGGGCCAGCAGGCGCGAGCCCGGAACCGGGGTGAACGGTACCGCGCACAAGGCCTTGGGGTAGTACGCCAGGCCATGGCGCTGGTAGGCGTCGGCCCAGGCCCAGTCAAAGACGTACTCGCCGTAGGAGTGGTCCTTGAGGTAGAGGGGGCAGGCCGCCTCAAGCTGATCTCCGCGCCAGAGGGTCAAAAAGCGCGGCGTCCAGCCGATGGAAGCCTTGGCACTGCCGCTGGTTTCCAGGGCACTGAGGTAAGCGTGGCGCATAAAGGGCGTGGGCTGGTCCTGTAGCGCCAGCAAGTCGTCCCAGTCGGTCGCGGGCAGGCCAGCGGCGCCCTCGACCACCCGGGTGACATAATCGTCGGAGTTCATTTCCACGCCGGTATGGCCCTCTCCATCAGTACTGCCCAGCTCAATTTCGTAGTGGGCGATATGCCGGGCAACGCCCGCAAGATCATTGACGCTGCCCGCGAGGCCTACGCCCGCGGCTCGCGCCTGCTGCTCACGCCCGAACTGTCGATTTGCGGTTATGCCGCCGAAGACTTGTTCCTGCGCCCGGCTTTCATCGCCTCCTGCGATGATGCCCTGAAGGAGGTGGCCCGTGAACTGGCTAACCTCAAAGGCCTGCATGTGGTGGTGGGTCATCCCCGCGGCGGCGACAGCCGAAGCCGGTCGGTCCAGGTGCAGCAACGCTTCAACGCAGCCAGTGTGTTGTGCGAGGGTCAAGTAGTGGCCTCCTACGCCAAGCACGAGCTCCCCAACTACCAGGTGTTTGACGAGCGGCGCTATTTCACCCCGGGCCAGGGCGCCTGCGTGTTTTCCGTGGACGGGGTGCGTGTCGGGCTGCTGATTTGCGAGGACGCCTGGTTCGAGCAGCCGGCGCAGCTGGCGCGCGATGCCGGGGCGCAGTTGCTCGCAGTGATCAACGCCTCTCCCTTTCATGTGGGCAAGGGGGGCGAGCGGGTCGAGCGCATGGCTGCCCGGGCCCGTGCCATCGGCCTGCCCCTGGTTTACGCCCACCTGGTCGGCGGCCAGGACGAAGTCGTGTTCGACGGCAATTCCTTCGCGGTGGATGCCAAGGGCCACCTGGTCGGGCGTGCACCGGCCTTCCAGGAGGACCTGTTCACGGTCCAGGTCCAGCCGACTGACGCAGCCCACGGCGGCGCCGTTTCGCTGACCGGTCCCATGGTTCCTGAGCGGGAGGATCTCGCCCAGCTCTGGGACGCCCTGGTACTGGGCGTGCGCGACTACGTTGGCAAGAACGGTTTCCCCGGCGTGTTGCTGGGTCTGTCGGGTGGCATTGACTCCGCACTGGTACTGGCCATCGCGGTCGATGCCCTGGGCAAGGACAAGGTGCGAGCGGTCATGATGCCCTCGCCCTATACCGCCGATATTTCCTGGATCGACGCCCGCGAAATGGCAACGCGCTTGGGCGTGCGGTATGACGAGGTCTCGATTGCGCCTCTGTTCGAGGCTTTTCGAACCACCCTGGCCCAAGAGTTTGCCGGCCTGCCTGAGGACACGACCGAGGAGAACATCCAGGCGCGCATCCGCGGGGTGTTGCTGATGGCCCTTTCCAATAAGTTTGGCTCCATCGTCCTGACCACGGGCAACAAGAGCGAAATGGCCACCGGCTACTGCACCCTCTACGGTGATATGGCGGGCGGCTTTGCGGTCATCAAGGACCTGCTCAAGACGCGGGTCTTCGCGCTGGCCGAGTGGCGTAACCGCCATGACCCCTACCGTACGGGTTCAGACCCCATCCCCGAACGCATCATCACCCGACCGCCCAGTGCCGAACTGCGCCCCGACCAGAAGGACCAGGACAGCTTGCCGCCCTATGAGGTGCTCGACGCAGTCCTGGCCCGGTACATGGAAGAAGACCAGGGCATCGAGGAGATTGTGTCCGCCGGCTTTGACCGTGCCATCGTCGACAAGGTGGCGCGCCTCATCCGCATCAACGAATACAAGCGCCGGCAGGCACCGGTGGGCATCCGGGTCACCCATAGGAGCTTCGGCAAGGATTGGCGCTATCCTATTACCGGTCGATTCCGTGCCTGAGGCTCAGGCGCCCCCTCACCCAGAGAAGCATTCCATGAAGCAGATCACCGCCATCGTCAAACCGTTCAAGCTCGAGGAGGTCCGCGAGGCCCTGGGCGAGTGCGGCGTTACCGGTCTGACCGTGACCGAGGTCAAAGGCTTTGGTCGCCAGAAGGGCCACACCGAACTCTACCGCGGCGCGGAATACGTGGTGGACTTCCTGCCCAAGGTGAAAGTCGAAGTTGTGGTGAAGGAAGGCGACGTGGATCGCTGCGTGGACGCCATTGTCAAAGCTGCACGCACCGGCAAGATTGGCGACGGCAAGATCTTCGTCACCTCGGTGGAGAAGGTGGTTCGCATCCGTACCGGCGAGACCGACGATTCTGCGGTCTGAGCCTAGATCCGTGAGAGGTCCGCGGCGGGTCTGAGCCCCGCGGCTTGTACCAGCGACGCCAGCAGGCGCTGGGGTTGGTTGTCCACTGCCACCAGCCCCATCTGCCATTCATTCATGAACCCGTGGCGCAGGCTGGTGCGCAGGGCCTCCATCATCGGGGCATAGAAGCCCCCGACATCGAGCAGCCCCAGCGGCTTGTCGTGGTAGCCCAGCTGCCGCCAGGTCCAAGCCTCAAAGAACTCCTCAAAGGTCCCGATCCCCCCGGGCAGGGTGAGGAAGACATCCGCCCGCTCGGCCATCATCTGTTTGCGCGCGTGCATGGTTTCGACCACATGCAGTTCGGTGCAATCTTGCTTGGCGAGTTCCTTGTCCACCAGAGCCTGTGGGATGACCCCCACCACCCGTCCGCCGGCTTCCAGGGTGCTGCGGGCGACCGTTCCCATGAGGCCAGAGTTACCGCCCCCATAGACCAGTTGGCCACCATGGGCACCGATCCAATGGCCGACCTGTTGGGCCGCCTCCACGAAGGGTGCCGCCACGCCTTCACGAGAGCCGCAATAGACGCAGACCGTGAAGGCCGGGTCTGGGTTGGCTGGCCTCATTGGCGCTCGTCCTCGGCAGAAACGAGTCGGGTTCCGGCCAGTGCGTCGTGCCAGAACTGGCCCTGCGGATGAAAGCGACTCAGGATGGCCCAGACCATGACCCAACCGACGACCAGTAGCGCCACCTCTGCACCAGAGAGGCGGTAAGGCGCCAGCGCCGTCAAGGGCGGCAGAAACCAAACCCAGGACAGTAAATACCTCACCAGCGCTCGCGCTTGCGTCACCGGCCGGCCTTGCCGGTCGACGATGCGCAGATCCCATGTCTTCATCGCCAGTGTCTGGCCCCTGGACCAGAACCAGGCGAAGTAGATGCCGAAGACGACGAACAGAAAAGCCTGAAGGAGGGGGCGGCGTGCGTCCATGGCATCACGCATCTGCCCCAGCGTGCTAAAGAGCCAGCCTGCAATAAAAACGACCGCGAAAAGCAACATGCCCTCGTAAAGCCAGCAGGCCATACGACGGCGCAGGCTGGGTGCCTTGAGCGGCATGTCTGGCGCCACGGACGCCACAGGGCTCAACGGCTGTTGCCGGCTGGAGCCGGCGCTAGCACGGGGGCAGAGGCGGCGCCAGCCTCTGGCGGTGCTGCCATCGCGATGCGTGCGGGCTTGGCCTCTGACCCGACGCTTCGAGGGACGCTGGCCAGCTTCTCGGAGGGGACAGGCCGAATCGCCGCTGCGGTCGACGGCGGCTTGGCCACCGCGCTGGCTGCCAGCTTGCGCTTTTCTTCAGGCGGGAGGGCCTGATAGGCCTCCCACTTGGCTTTTTTCTCGTCGCCAGAGAACTGCTGGGTTTCGCCGAAATTAAGCCTGGCCTCGGTGCGCTGGCTTGGGCTGAGTGCAATCCACTCTGCCATTCGGCCGTGCATCTTTGCCTGCTCGGCCGGGGGCAGCTTGGGGAAGTTGGCGGCCAGTGCCACCCATTTGCGTTTGTGGGGCTCAGAGAGGGTTTCCCATTGGCCTGCCAGTGGCGCCAAGGCCTTCTTCTGGGACTCACTGAGCTCGGACCATATTGGTTTGGCAGGTGCGCGGGACGCGCGGCTGGCTGGCGCCCTGGCTGAAGCGGATGCCGAAGCAGATGCATTTGGCTGGGGCTGCTGCTGCGCCTGGGATTGGGCGCTCACCGCTTGGCAGACAAATAGCGCCGCCAGCCCAAGCAGCGCCAAGCCGCCGGCGGACCGGGTCAGCAGGCGCCAGCGAGGCGTTTGATCGGCAGAGACAGCCGCTTGGAGGAACAACGGGCTCCCCTCGGTCAGCGGTCGGACTTGAGGAACTGCACGAATCCCGCATCGGCATAGGCCTCCGGCGGCAGGTCGTCGGCGAGTAGCGCAGCGTCGACCTCGGCCACTTCGTTGGCGCGGCGGTCGGCCTCCAGGGCCTGAATGCACACCAGGCCAGCGGCCAGCACCAAGACCGGCAGGCCCGAGGCGAGTCGGCTCCAGAGGCCAGGCCCTTGACCGAATTGCTGGCCGATACCGGCGGCAGCGAGCTGGGGCAGGGCCATAGCCACCCCCGCTTCGCGCTTGCGTTGACTGATTGCACGCACCCGCGCAGCGCGCAAGCGCTCGCTGATGTCGTGCGGCAGCTCCTGGCTGCCCTGCTCAAGGCGGATGGCGATCCGGCGACCGAACCGGTCCTGGGCCTGGCCGGCCTCACCAGAACCTGCGCCCGCTGTACCGCGGAAGGTATTGATGTAGCTCATAGTTCTAATCCCTTTGCCTTCAGTGCTTTGCTGAGGGCCTGAACCGCCCGAGAACAGTGTGTTTTGACACTGCCTTCGGAGCAGCCCATGGCTGCGGCCGTTTCAGCCACATCCATCTCCTCCCAGTAACGCATCATGAAGGCTTCCCGTTGACGAGGGGGGAGTTGGAGGATCTCGACCTCTATCTCGCGCAAGGTCTGGGCCCGTCTCACCTCATCCTCTGCGCTCTCGACTCTATTAGACAGATCCCCTGGCAAAAAGGTTTCCAGCAAATCGAAGTCCGACCCCTCAGAAAGGTCGGACTCGAACTCGCCCATGCTGGAGAACAGCGCATTGCGGGTCTTTTGGCGCCTGAACCAGTCCAATGTGCAGTTGGAAAGGATGCGCTGGAAGAGCATGGGTAGCTCCGCGACCGGCTTGTCGCCGTAGTGTTCGGCGAGCTTCATCATGCTGTCCTGAACGATGTCCAGCGCCGCCTCTTCGTCACGGACGTGGTAGGCAGATCTTTTGAAAGCGCGCTTTTCTACGCTCCGCAAGAAGTCGGACAGTTCGCGTTCGGTGGCCAAAGGGGGGGGCGCGATGTAGTCGGTAAAACAGGTCTTCGCACGCTTTCAGCGGCGCAGGGGCGCTGGGGGCCCCCGACCGGTTACGCAGAAGCGATCCCGGCACGAAACGGGGGGATTATGGCATCGCCACTTCACGAGCTGGCACAAGCCTGTGCTGCGATGCGATAATCCTGGGTTGCAAGTCAAAAGGCAAACGAGTCCTGGTCCGGCGGCGCATCCATGCTGCCCATGGCCAGGTGCTCTAAGTTCCGACGCGGCCCCACAAGGGTTGGCAAGGAGCACCCCACATTTTTCGTCAGAGAAAAATCGAAAGGTTGATCATGGAAATCACTAAAGCCGAGCTCACCTCGGCAGCTGCGGCGAATGCCGCCTCTCAAGATCTGCGCGGCGCGGAAATCCTCGTCAAATGTCTTCAGGCCGAGGGCGTGAAGTTCATTTGGGGTTACCCCGGCGGTGCCGTACTGCACATTTACGATGCCCTCTACAAACAGGACACCATGCAGCATGTGCTGGTGCGCCATGAGCAGGCCGCTGTGCATGCGGCCGATGGCTATGCCCGCGCCACCGGTGACGTCGGCTGCGCGCTGGTGACGTCGGGCCCGGGCGTCACGAACGCCGTCACCGGGATCGCGACCGCCTACATGGACAGCATCCCGATGGTGATCATCACCGGCCAGGTGCCCACTGCAGCGATTGGCCTGGATGCTTTTCAGGAGTGCGACACAGTCGGCATCACCCGCCCCATCGTCAAGCACAACTTTCTGGTCAAGGACGTTCGGCAGATGGCCGACGTCATGCGCAAGGCCTTCCACATCGCGCGCTCCGGTCGCCCCGGCCCGGTGGTCGTAGACATTCCGAAAGATGTCTCTTTCAACAAGACGGCTTGGACCGGTTACCCCGAATCCGTCGAGATGCGCTCCTACAACCCGGTGCGCAAGGGGCATAGCGGACAGATTCGCAAGGCCCTGCAACTACTCATGACGGCCAAGCGCCCTTACATCTACACAGGCGGCGGGGTCATCCTTGGCGATGCCACCGCAGAGTTGCGTGAGCTGGCAGACATGCTGGGCTTCCCCTGCACCAACACGCTGATGGGGTTGGGCGCGATCAAGGGCAGCGACCCCCGGTTCCTGGGCATGCTCGGCATGCACGGCACGCTGGAAGCCAATAACGCGATGCAGAACTGCGATGTGCTGCTGGCTGTCGGTGCCCGGTTCGACGACCGTGTGATTGGCAATCCCAAGCATTTCGCCCAGAACGAGCGCAAGATCGTTCACATTGACGTCGACCCCTCCAGCATTTCCAAGCGGGTCAAGGTCGATATTCCCATCGTGGGCGATGTGAAAGAAGTCCTCTCTGAGCTCATCGCCATGATCAAGGAGTCCGGCGTTAAGCCCGACGCCGCAGCCCTGGCCGGCTGGTGGGAAACCATTGAGGGTTGGCGCAAGCGGGACTGCTTGCGCTACGACCGCGGTAACCAGGATGTCATCAAACCTCAGCATGTGATTGAGACTCTCTCGGCCCTGACCCGCGGCGTCGACACCTACATCACTTCCGACGTCGGTCAGCACCAGATGTGGGCTGCTCAGTACTACAAGTTCGACGAGCCACGCCGCTGGATCAACTCGGGCGGTCTGGGCACCATGGGCGTGGGCATCCCCTACGCCATGGGCATCAAGCTGGCCAAGCCCGAGTCCGAGGTTTACTGCGTCACCGGCGAGGGCTCTGTCCAGATGTGCATCCAGGAGTTGTCGACCTGCCTGCAGTACAACACGCCGATCAAGGTGCTGGCGCTGAACAACCGCTACCTCGGTATGGTGCGTCAGTGGCAAGAGCTCGACTACGAGGGACGCTACAGCCACAGCTACATGGACGCGCTACCCAATTTCGTGAAGCTGGCCGAGGCCTATGGGCACGTGGGCATGCTGATCGAACATCCTCGCGATGTGGAGCCCGCCCTGCGCGAGGCGCGCAAGCTCAAGGACCGCACCGTGTTCATGGACTTCCGCACGGACCCCACAGAAAACGTGTTCCCGATGGTCCAGGCCGGCAAGGGCATCACCGAGATGCTGCTGGGGTCTGAAGATCTCTGAGCCCATTCACCCTTTTCCAAACTCTGAACGAATCTATTGACCGCCAAGCCTGCGCATTACCGTGCGCGGGGGAGGGCGGCAAAAAGAGGAGTCGAAAAAAATGAAACACATCATCGCAGTGCTGCTTGAAAACGAGCCTGGTGCTTTGTCCCGTGTCGTTGGCCTTTTTTCAGCCCGCGGCTACAACATTGAGTCGCTGAACGTAGCGCCCACCGAGGATCCCTCCCTTTCGCGCATGACCATCCAGACCCACGGGTCGGACGACGTGATCGAGCAGATCACCAAGCACCTCAACCGCCTGATTGAAGTCGTCAAAGTGGTCGACCTCACCGAGGGGGCCTATACCGAGCGCGAATTAATGCTGGTCAAGGTGCGCGCCGTAGGCAAAGAGCGCGAAGAAATGAAGCGCATGGCCGACATCTTCCGCGGCCGAATCATCGACGTCACCGAGAAGAGCTACACCGTCGAGCTCACCGGCGACCAATCCAAGAATGATGCCTTTCTCGAGGCGATCGACCGTACCGCCATCCTTGAGACGGTGCGTACCGGCGGCTGTGGCATCGGCCGCGGCGAGCGCGTGTTACGCGCCTGATTCGGCAAATTTTCTTTCCCAACCAATATCAACCTGAGAGAAGAACCATGAAAGTTTTCTACGACAAGGACTGTGACCTGAGCCTGATCAAGGGCAAAACCGTGGCCATCATCGGCTACGGCTCTCAAGGGCATGCCCACGCCCAGAACCTCAACGACAGCGGCGTGAAGGTGGTGGTCGGTCTGCGCAAGGGCGGCGCCTCCTGGGATAAGGTCGGTAAGGCTGGTCTCAACGTCATGGAAGTCAACGACGCAGTCAAGGCGGCGAACGTGGTCATGATCCTGTTGCCCGACGAGCAAATCGCCGAGGTCTACAAGAACAACATCGAGCCGAACATTGCCAAGGGCGCGTCCTTGGCATTCGCTCACGGGTTTAACGTGCACTACAACCAAGTCGTGCCCCGCGCCGATCTGGACGTGTGGATGGTTGCCCCTAAGGCGCCCGGCCACACCGTGCGCTCCACCTACGCCCAGGGTGGCGGTGTTCCCCACCTGGTTGCCGTGCACCAGGACTGCAGTGGCAAGGCCCGTGACCTGGCCCTGTCCTACGCCATGGCCAACGGCGGCGGCAAGGCCGGCATCATCGAGACCAACTTCAAGGAAGAGACCGAGACCGACCTGTTCGGAGAGCAGGCTGTTCTGTGTGGCGGCGCTGTCGAGCTGATCAAGATGGGTTATGAAACCCTGATCGAGGCTGGCTACGCCCCCGAGATGGCGTACTTCGAGTGCCTGCACGAGCTCAAGCTGATCGTCGACCTGATCTACGAAGGCGGCATTGCCAACATGAACTACTCGATCTCCAACAACGCGGAGTTCGGTGAGTATGTGACCGGCCCCGAGGTGATTAACGAGCAGTCGCGCGCAGCCATGCGCAACGCGCTCAAGCGCATCCAAAATGGCGACTACGCCAAGATGTTCATTCAGGAAGGGCGCCTGAACTATCCGAGCATGACCGCCCGCCGGCGCAACACTGCAGAGCATTCCATCGAGAAGGTGGGTGCCCAGCTGCGCGCGATGATGCCCTGGATTGCGAAAAACAAGCTGGTCGACCAGACCCGCAACTGAGCGGTTTCGCTCGTACCGCCCAGGCCACCTTCGGGTGGCCTTTTTTTCTTCCTTGGTTACACTGCCGCCATGCACGATGGAAACGATAGCCAGCCGTCCGCCGACACCGAGGTGGCGGTGACCCCCAGGCGCCCCAAGGGAATCTACGTCCTTCCCAATTTGTTCACCCTGGCGGCGCTCTTTGGCGGCTTCTACGCGGTGGTCATGGCCATGAACGGCCGCTTCGACCTCGCCGCTGCGGGCGTCTTTTCCGCCATGGTGCTCGACAGCCTGGACGGCCGTGTGGCCCGAATGACCAACACCCAGAGTGCCTTCGGTGAGCAGATGGACTCCCTCTCCGACATGGTCTCCTTTGGCGCTGCGCCCGCCCTCGTGGCTTACGAGTGGACGCTCAGAGGCTTGGGTCGCTGGGGCTGGATCGCCGCTTTTGTGTATTGCGCCTGTGCCGCCCTGCGGCTGGCCCGATTCAACGTGAACACTGCCGTGGTGGACAAGCGGTACTTTCAGGGGTTGCCATCGCCAGCTGCCGCGGCCCTGCTCACCGGCTTCATCTGGCTGATGAATGAACAGTCGGTGGAGCCTGCAGGCGTGGCCTGGGTCACCTTTGGTGTGGCGCTCTTTGCTGGTCTGACCATGGTCACCAATGTGCCGTTCTACAGCTTCAAGGACATCTCGATGAAGCGCAGCGTGCCTTTCGCTGTCATCGTGCTGATCGCTCTGGGCATTGCGGTCATCAATATCGATCCGCCCATCGTGCTGTTTTCGCTCTTCGTTGTCTACGGTCTTTCAGGCTACTTTGTTTACGGCTGGCGCAAAGCCAAAGGGCAGCCCACCAGCGTGATCAGTACCTCGACCGATGAACCCGACGAGCAGGGCTTGCATAAGTGATCAGCGCCTGTGATACATTTCGGGCCATGTCGCGCCTCGTGCTGCCCCTACTGCTATCCCCCCACGGGCGGAGTAGGTAGCGCGCGCGCGACAACCTCTCACGGCCCGTATGCCACCAGCAGCGGGCCGTTTTACTTGGGGAACTGCTGGGACCTGACCTCGGAAACCTAGGAAACCGCAACATGTCCGACAAGATCATCATTTTCGACACCACCTTGCGTGACGGTGAGCAATCGCCCGGCGCGTCGATGACCCGCGACGAAAAGCTGCGTATCGCGCGCCAGCTCGAGCGCCTGAAGGTGGATGTGATCGAGGCGGGTTTTGCCGCCAGCTCAAACGGCGACTTCGAGGCGGTGCAGGCGATCGCCAATGCGATCAAGGACTCCACCGTTTGCTCGCTGGCCCGGGCCAATGACCGTGACATCGCCCGCTCGGCCGAGGCGCTCAAAGGTGCCAATCGCGCCCGCATCCACACTTTCATTGCCACTTCTCCGTTGCACATGGAAAAGAAGCTGCGGATGACGCCCGACCAGGTCTTCGAGCAGGCAGTGCAGTCGGTGCGCTTTGCCCGCAACCTGTGCGCTGACATCGAGTTCTCCGCCGAGGACGGCTCGCGCAGCGAGATTGACTTTCTTTGCCGGGTGTTCGAAGCGGTCATTCGCGAAGGCGCCACCACCATCAACGTGCCTGACACGGTGGGCTACGCTGTGCCCGAGCAGTACGGCGAGTTCATTCGCAGCCTGCGTGAGCGAATCCCCAACTCCGACAAGGCGATCTGGTCGGTCCACTGCCATAACGACCTGGGCATGGCGGTGGCCAACTCCCTGGCCGGTGTGAAGATCGGTGGTGCCCGCCAGATTGAGTGCGCGATCAACGGTCTGGGCGAGCGCGCCGGCAACTGCTCGTTCGAAGAAGTGGTGATGTCGCTCAAGACGCGCCGTGACTTCTTCGGCCTCGACGTGGGCATCGACACCCAACACATCGTCGCAGCCAGCCGCATGGTTAGTCAGACCACCGGCTTCGTGATCCAGCCAAACAAGGCGGTGGTGGGCGCTAATGCCTTTGCGCATGCCTCGGGCATTCACCAGGACGGCGTGCTCAAGGCCCGCGACACGTATGAAATCATGCGTGCTGAGGATGTGGGCTGGAGTGCCAACAAGATCGTTCTGGGCAAGCTCTCCGGTCGCAATGCCTTCAAGCAGCGCCTGCTGGAACTTGGTGTGGAATTGCAGAGTGAGGCCGAGATCAACGCCGCCTTCACTCGATTCAAGGACCTCGCTGACCGAAAGAGCGAAATCTTCGACGAGGACATTCTGGCTTTGGTCAGCGGTGAGGCTTCAGGCAGTAGCGCCGAGACGTATGGATTCGTATCGCTGGCCCAACATAGTGAGACCGGCGAGCGCCCCCAGGCCCGGGTGGTTTTCACCGTGGCCGGTCAGGAGGTGCATGGGCAGTCCGATGGCAACGGCCCGGTCGACGCCTCGCTCAAGGCCATCGAGAGTCATGTCAAGAGTGGCGCCGAGATGGTGCTTTATTCGGTCAACGCGATCAGCGGGTCGACCGAGAGCCAGGGCGAGGTGACCGTCCGTCTGCAGAACGCTGGCCGAGTGGTCAATGGCGTGGGTTCCGACCCCGACATCGTGGTTGCGTCCGCCAAGGCTTACCTGAGTGCGCTCAATAAGTTACAGAGTAAAGCTGAGCGGGTGGCGGCTCAGGGCTGATGAGGCAACCTATAATTTCAGATGAGTCTTAGGAATCGTTTCTAACTCATTGAATTTGTGAAGGTTTGCGGTTTTAATCGGGTTTTGATCGTGTAAATTTGCACGTTATGGACCCGTTGAGACGCCGCGGAGCCTTTCTGCCGGAATCGAGAATGCCCCTCAAGCCCTGCGTTTCTGCTGTTGCCCTGCCATTCGCCAGCGTTGCTGGCTACTCTACACATTGGCGTGCGATGCTGGCGGCCGTGACCTTGGTGTTTGCCGCCTCCGCCTTGGCTCCCGCGGCCCAGGCGGCTGGCAGTTCGGAGGCGGGCCAGAGCAAGCCCGGGGTCAATGCGCCTAAGTCGACCAAATCCGCCAACTCGGCCAAATCGGGAAAATCGGGCAAATCGGCTAACACCGGCAAATCAGCTAACACCGGCAAATCAGCTAACACCGGCAAATCGGCTAACACGAGCAAATCGGCTACGGCCAGGGCTGGCTCCAAGGCTTCCCCCAAGGCCAAGCGCCGGTCCGCAATGTCTGCTGCGCCTGCCCGACCGTCCTACGGTCAGATCGCTGGCCTGCACGCTACCCCGGATGACCTTGCTCTCAAGTCGAGCGTTGCCCTGGTGATCGACCAGGACACCCAGGAGGTCTTGCTCCAAAAGAACCAGCGAGCGGTGTTGCCCATTGCCTCGCTGACCAAACTGATGACGGGGACCATCATTTCCGAAGCCAAGTTGCCGATGGACGAGATGATCACCATCACGCAGGATGATGTGGATACCGAGAAGGGAAGCGGTTCGCGCCTTCGTGTCGGTGCCGCGCTCACCCGAGCTGAAGCCATGCATCTCGCCTTGATGGCCAGTGAAAACCGGGCTGCCCATGCGCTGGGCCGCACCTACCCGGGAGGCCTCTCGGCCTTTGTGAGCGCAATGAACGCCAAGGCGCGCCAGCTTGGCATGCAGGCCACGACCTATGTCGAACCCACTGGCCTGTCGAGCCGGAACCAGTCCTCGGCCCAAGACTTAGCAATTCTGGTCGCGGCGGCTGCGATCGATCCGATGCTCCGTGAGTACTCCACCTCTCACGGCGCCCAGGTGGCTGTCGGCAAACGCGTCCTCCAGTACAACAACACCAATCGCCTGGTGAAGAATCCCGACTGGGATATCGGCTTGCAAAAGACCGGCTACATCTCCGAGGCAGGCCAGTGCCTCGTGATGCAGGCCCGTATCGCGGGTCGCAAGGTGATCATTGTTTTTCTCGACTCCGCGGGTAAGCTTAGCCGTCTTGGCGATGCAGAGCGCGTCCGTCGCTGGGTCGAGCACAACGCCGGCAGTCTGAGGCCTACGGGCGCGCTGCCGACGCGCACCAGTAGCGCCGTTCCCGGCACCAACGGCTGATCGGCTACCGGCTCGATCCTCTAGGCCCTGCGCGCTGTGCGCTCAGAGAAACGGCTCCTGAGGGAGCCGTTTCTCTTGAGGCACATGCACAAGCCATGCGGTGGCTTTGGGGGCAGCCCTAGGCAGATTCCAGATGGTGTCCGAGCGCCGCAGATATCTCGGCTGCGGTGGCTTGCAGGCGGATCAGCCAGGCCTCATCGAGGCGGTCGGCTGGCGCGGAGATAGACAGGCCGGCCACCAGACGGTCCTGGTCGTCGTAGATGCCAGCCGCCATGCATCGCACACCCAACTCCAATTCCTCGTTGTCACGTGCGATACCGTGTTGACGTGCCTTGTACAGCTCCCGCTCGAGCACGGGCAGCTGCGTGATGCTGTTACGGGTGTGACCGGCCAGGCCGGTGCGTGTGGCGTAGGCGCGCACCCGCGGCGCGTCGTCGGCCGCCAGAAACAGTTTGCCGGTGGAGGTGAGGTGCAGGGGCGCCCGGGCGCCGATCGCACGCACCACCTGCATTCCGGAGCGTTCGCTGTAGGCGCGCTCGATGTAAACGATCTCGTCACCTTGCCGCATCGAGAGGTTCACCGGTTGCTGGATCTGCTTGTGCAACTCTCGCATCGGCAGCAGGGCGGCGTCACGCACGTTCAGGCGGCCTTTGACCAGATTACCCAGCTCGAGCAGACGCATGCCGAGCCGATAACTGCCGGGCTCCGGTCGGTCGACGAAGCGACCCAGCGTCAGATCATTGAGGATGCGGTGGGTTGTAGAGGGGTGCAGCCCGGTGCGCTCGCTGATTTCCTTGAGCTGCATGGAGTCCTCTCGGGAGGCCAGCACGTCAATCAACGCGAACATCCGCTCAATCACCTGGATGGTTGGCTTGGGTGCAGCCCCGCCTGCGGTCTTTTTCATGGGCATCCCTCCTGAGAGCCCATTTTATCTGATGAAATCCCCGTCGCCCTCAAGCCGGGGTCGCCGTCTTGCTGAACTCGGTCGGGTCAACCCACCGCCCGTCGGCCAGTACCTCGTAGGGTCGGAAGCGGGACTTGTAGTCCATCTTGGGGCTCTCGGCGATCCAGTAGCCCAGGTAGACGCGGGGTAGCCCCAGCTGGCGGGCCTGGGCGATTTGCCAGAGCACGCCGTAGGTGCCGTAACTGGCGCCGGCTTCGGGCTCGTAGAAGGTATAGACGGCCGACAGGCCGTCGGTCAGCACATCGAGGATCGACACCATGCGCAAGGGACCCGGGCTGCCATCGGGCAGGGTCTCGCGGAACTCTACGAGGCGGGAATTGACCCGACTCTGCAAGAGGAACTGGGTGTACTGGTCGATGCTGTCCTGGTCCATGCCACCACCGCTGTGCCTGCCGGCCTGGTAGCGAAGGTAGAGCTGGTAGTGCTCGGGCATGAAGCACATGCGAAGGACCCGGGCCTGCAGGTTGGCGTGCTGGCGCCAGGCTCGTCGCTGGCTCCGGTCTGGCGTGAAGTCGTTGACCCGGACCCGCAGTGCGACACAGGCCTGGCACCCATCGCAATAGGGCCGGTAGGTGAACATGCCGCTGCGCCGGAAACCCCGCGCCACCAGGTCGGAGTAGGCGTCGTTGTGAATCAGGTGGCTCGGGGTTGCCACCTGCGAGCGCGCTTGGCGCCCGGGCAGGTAGCTGCAGGGGTAGGGCGCCGTTGCATAGAACTGCAGCGTCTGTAGCGGGAGGTCCTGGAGATGGGTCACGCGTCCGTCGAAGATGTCGGGGAAGAATGCAGGAGTTCGCGCCAGTATACGGAGTCAAACTGCCAGGCCAATGGCCTGGCGGCAAGCGCTTCGGGCAGCCCCGCCAGGAACTGCGTCCGAGGCACAGGCCTGGCCCCCAGGGAGGCCAGGTGCCGGGTCTCTTGTTGGCAGTCGATACGCTCGACGCCTTGGGCACGGGCCAGGGCCACCAACCCCGCCAGGGCGATCTTGGAGCTGTCCGGCTCGCGGCTGAACATCGATTCGCCGAACACAGCCCGGCCAATGGCGACGCAGTACAGGCCGCCGACCAGTTGCCCCTTGCGCCAGGTCTCGATGCTGTGGGCCAGCCCTGCCCGGTGCAATGACCGGTAGGCCTCGACCATCTCCGGAACGATCCAGGTGCCTGTTTGGCCCTCCCGTGGACTGTCCGCGCAGGCCTGGATGACTGCATCGAAGGACTGGTCCACCCTCAGCTCGCAGGCGGGATCGCTGATGAACTGCTGCAGGGTTTTGCGAAGCGATCGGTGGAGTCGGAACTCGGCGGTGTGCAGCACCATCCGCGGGTCGGTGCTCCACCAGAGAATAGGCTGACCCTGACTGAACCAGGGGAAGATCCCCCGGCTGTAGGCCTGCCGCAGTGTTTCTGTGTCCAGGGCGCCGCCGGCCGCAAGCAGGCCGGGGGCAGGGGCCTGTGGGCCCCAGGCCTGCGCCGGGTCCGGAAAGGGCTGTCCCGGCTCCAGCCAGGGCAGTGGAGGGGAGCGCCGTGTCATGCGTGCCGCCCCGCGTCCGCGCGGGCAGCGTCCTCGGGCCAGCGCAGCCACTCGACTGTCTCCGGCGCGCCGGGCCAGGCCACGGCGCCGGTCCATGCCCCGCTGTGTTCTTGGGCTGCCAATTGCCAGTGGCCAGGCTCGTATTGGGAAATGGCGCTACCAAGTAGGCGCGGCGACTCGTCACAGGACACCGACAGCGCAGCCGGCGCAAGCGCCAGCCCGTGGCCACTCGCTTTGAGCAGAGCCTCCTTGCGTACCCAGCAGCGCAGCGCGGCAAGACCGCGCGCGATCTCCGGCAGGGCGGCGATGGCCTGGGTCTCCTGTGGCGACATCTGCCCGGCGAGGTCTGCCGCGACCTCCTGCCCCGGTGGCAGGAGTTCGAGGTCAACCCCGACGGGATGCTCCCCGCTGATCGCCACAAGTGCGTGGTCCCCGGCGTGGGAAAGTGAAAAATGCAGGGCCCTACCAGGTCCGGGCCGGAGGCGGGGCTTGCCGCCTGGATCCCGGGCCAGAAGGACCTGCGCTGGTGGGCAGTGCAAGCGATGCCCCAGCACCCGGCGCAGCCCAGCATGCGCGGCCGCATAGCGATGCCGCAAGGTGCTGCTGGCCAGGCGGTCGCAGCGTGCCCGCTCTTGCGGGTCCAGCAGGGCGCAGGCACGGTGGAAGGTGCTGCGGTCGAGTCTGAGATCAAGGTGCCAGATCTGCATGGCGACATCTTGGCATGAGTCGGCCCCCCTTGAACGAGGCGGCACTCGATGGGGCCACCTCTGCAGCCAGCTAGACTGCGGTACCTCGCCATGTCCAGCACCCGCGCCCTTCGCGTGTTGAGCCTCATCCCACCGATGACGCAACTCAACACCCCGTACCCCTCAACCGCCTACCTCACCGGCTTTTTACGCTCGCGTGATGTCGAGGCCGCGCAGGCCGATCTGGCCCTGGGACTTGTCCTTCGTCTGCTCAGTCCATCAGGGCTGGAGGGCCTGCGCACCGCCGCCATGGCAGTGCCAGAGGACGCCCGCAGTGCGCCGGTCAATTGCTTCCTCGACCACTATCCCCGCTACGCCAGGACCATCGGCCCGGTGATTGCATTTCTCCAGGGGCGTGATGACACTCTGGCGCACCGCATCGCTGGCCGTGGCTTGCTGCCGGAGGGGCCTCGCTTTGCATCGCTTGATGTCTATCTTGGCCAGGACGACAGTGAGGCAGGCGATGAAGGGGATGCGGGTGATGCGGGCGACGATGGTCTGGCCTGGGCCTTCGGCGCCCTGGGCACCACCGACCGGGCTCGGCATCTGGCGACCCTGTACCTGAATGACCTGGCCGACGTGGTGCGTGATGCGGTAGACCCGCGCTTTGAGTTCGTGCGCTATGCGGAGTCGCTGGCTGCGGCCCAGCCGAGTTTCGAGCCGCTTGCCCAGGCACTGGCCGCGGCGCCCAACCTGCTCGATCGCCTGCTCGCGGAGCTGACCTTGGAGGCGGTCGATACACACCAGCCCGACCTCGTTTTGCTCTCGGTACCGTTCCCGGGCTCCGTCTATGGCGCGCTGCGTATCGCCCAGGTGATCCGCAGCCGGCACCCCCAGGTGCGCATTGCCCTGGGCGGCGGTTACGTCAACACCGAGTTGCGTGAACTGTCCGAGCCGCGCCTCTTTGACTTTGTCGATTTCGTCACCCTCGACAGCGGTGAACGGCCTGTGCTGGCCCTAGTGGCGCACCTGCGCGGCGAGCGCGGACGCGAGCGCCTGGTGCGGACCTTCGTCCGTGACGAGGTCGCCAACGAGGCGGCGCCCGGTGGTGTGGTGCGGTTCGTGAACTGGCCCGAGCCCGACATTCCCTTCGAGCAGGTGGGTACGCCTACCTGGGATGGCTTGCCCATCGACCGATACCTGAGCTTGCTGGATATGCTTAACCCGATGCACCGCCTCTGGAGCGACGGGCGTTGGAACAAGCTCACCGTGGCCCATGGCTGCTACTGGAAGAAGTGCAGTTTCTGCGACGTGAGCCTGGACTACATCAGTCGCTTCGAGACGGCTTCGGCCAGCACCTTGGTCGATCGTATCGAGCGCATCGTCGAGGAGACTGGCCAGACGGGATTCCATTTCGTCGACGAGGCCGCCCCGCCGAAGATGCTCAAGGCCCTGGCCGAGGAGTTACTGCGCCGGCAACTGCCCATTTCCTGGTGGGGCAACATCCGCTTCGAAAAGACTTTCACCCCCGAGCTGAGCGAGCTGCTTGCCGAGAGCGGCTGCATCGCGCTCTCGGGTGGATTGGAGGTGGCTTCCGATCGGCTGCTGGCCCTGATGAAAAAGGGCGTCACGGTGGACCAGGTGGCGAAGGTGACGCGTGGCATGGCCGACGCGGGCATCCTGGTGCACGCCTACCTGATGTACGGCTTCCCGACGCAGACGGTGCAGGACACCGTCGACGCGCTTGAATATGTACGCCAGTTGTTTGAAAACGGCTGCATTCACAGCGGCTTTTTCCACCGCTTCGTCTGTACCGTCCACTCGCCGGTAGGCAAGGACCCGGCCGCTTACGGCGTGGAGCTAGTGCCACTGCCGCCGGGCAATTTTGCGAAGAACGACATCGGCTTCATCGACCGCACACCGATGCCCAAAGGTGTGGACCACGACCTCCTGGGCCGTGGTTTGAAGAAAGCGATCTACAACTACATGCACGGAGTGGGCTTGGAGCAGGATGTGCGGGCCTGGTTCGAGCTGCCAAAGGGGGCCGTGCCACGGCCGGGTGTGCGGAAAGACCGGATTGCGCGTGCCTTGCTATGAGGCGGTCCTGAGCCCTGCGGCGTTGCTTGCCAGTCAACCCTGTGCATAGGGCCACAAGTGGAGTGCCGGCAGTTGTTTGAGGAAGTCCACGACATGTGTCCTCCGGCAGCGGCTTGAATCCACCCTCACAGGCGTAGGCTGACCCTGCTTAGGAATGCATGCAAGGCTGTTTGTGGTTCCAGTCCCTCGGGCTGTCATCTGCATTCCACGGGAACGCCGCCGCCTTCCTCTCCGGTTAGCGCCATTTGAAATAAGAGATACCAGACGGCCCTGCATCTTTTAAGATGTGCCTGGATGCGCTGGAGCGGCCTTGGTCGTGTTGCCCACGATCGGCTAGCGGCCTCAGGCGTCACAGAGAAAACCTGAAAGACCATCCATCCAAAACGAATCGAGCAAGGCCTATGAAAAAACTTCCTGCAGAAGCCCGAACAGATAAAGAACGCCGCCGGCTGATGCTGGCCGGTGCTTCCGGCGCAGTAGGCCTTGCCCTCGCACCCCTCGAGTCCTGGGGCCAGTCCGGGCCCGGCACCTGGCCCTCCAAGCCAATCCGCTTCATCTCCGCCACAGCGCCAGGCGGTGCGATCGACCCCACCGCTCGTTCCAATGGCGAATACATCACCCAGAAAACCGGCCAGCCCGTCCTCCTGGAGCATCGCCCCGGCGGTCAGAGCATGATTGCCGCGCAAATGGTGGCCAAGGCTGCGCCCGATGGCTACACCTGGCTCTTCGTGGTGAATTCCGCAATGACGCAGGCCCCTTTGCTGCTCAAGGATCCCGCCGTGCCAGACCCAGCGCGAGCCTTCGACATGGTGGCCGGCTTCTTTCCTGGACCAGCTGTGTTCTTGGTGAAGAAGGACCTGCCGGTGAAGAACCTCCGCGAGTTTGTCGAACGCGCGCGCAAGCAACGCACTGTCATCGGTTCCATTGGCGTGGGCTCACGCGCACACATGGTGGGTGCGCAGATGAACAAGCTGCTGGGTACACAGATCGATGTGGTGCATTACAAGGGTGCCGGCCCCGCCCTGCAGGACCTGGCCGGCGGCCAGATCGACTGCACCGTTGGCAGTTTCGCTGGATCGGCGGCACTGGTGCAGGCCGGACGCATCGTGCCCATCGCCATTACCTCTGGTTCTCGCTCGCCCAAGCTGCCAGGCATCCCGACCTTTGCCGACGAGGGTTTCACCCAGCCGGTGTTTCGCCTGCGTGACTGGCTGGCGCTGGCCGCACCGGCCGGTACAGCCCGCCCCATTCTGCAGCGAATGGGCGACCTGATTCGCGAAGCCAATGACACGCCGGCCGTGTTGAGGGCTCGCGATGCCGCCGGCCAGACCGAGGGGCCCATACTCCTGGCCGATTTCGACAAAGCACTGGCTGAAGAACGCCCAGTCTGGCAGAACGCGACGCGCGATCTCAACATCACGCCCGAATAACTCAAGTTGCCTCTGCCATGGGCATGGATCCCATCTCCTCAGAGGCCTGTCGCCGACTGATTGAGCGTATCGGTATCGAGTCTTCGATGTTGGGCACCCAGGTGCACTTCATCGGGGCTGATCCGGTGATCCCTAGCCGCCATCGCTACGGCGCTGCCACAGCTGCTGCGCTGGGCGCACAGGGGGCAGCCATTGCTGCGATCTGGCAGCAGCGAAGCGGCGCTACCCAGACTGTTGGAGTAGACCTTGCACGGGCCGTGCACCTGGGCCTGCGCACCACTTTCAATCTGCGCCAGAACGGCAAGTCCTTCAACGTTGGCAGCACCTCGCGGGCATCCAACTTTTTTCTCACTCGGGACGGCCGCCACATTTATCTGCTTCGGAACAACGGTCGCGGCACCATCACCGAGGACCTGATCGGCCTGCTGCGATGTCCAAACACCACCGAAGGCATCGCCACCGCCGTCAGTCAGTGGAATTCATATGACCTGGAGGAAGCGCTGGCTGCATCCAAGTTGCCCGGCGTGGTAGCGCGCACCCCTGATGAATGGCTGGTGCATCCGCAGGGCCGTCTCCTTGCGACACAACCGGGTGTGAACCTGCGCAAGTTGGGCGACAGCCCCCCCGAGCCCTTTTTGCCAGCCGAGCGCCCACTCTCGGGTATCCGCGTGTTGGATGCCTCCCACGTCATCGCTGGACCATCCACCGGGCGGCTGCTGGCCGAACAGGGCGCCGAGGTTCTGCAGGTGAGTAATCCAGCTGAGCGTGAGACGCAGCAGATCATCATGGATCTTGGCTTCGGTAAACGCGCAGCCTACATCGACCTCAATACCGTGCAGGACGTGGCGCAGTTGCGAAAGCTCGCTGCGCAGGCCGATGTTTTCATTGACTCCTATCGCCCTGGGGCCATGGTGCGCCGCGGATTTGGCCCCGACGACCTGGCGGCGATCCGGCCCGGTATCGTCTACGTGTCCATCAGTTGTTATGGTTTTGAAGGCCCCTGGGCCACGCGCGGCGGCTATGAGCCTATTGGACAGGCCGCTTCTGGATTGTCGGTGCGTGAAGGCTATCCAGATGCGCCGCGCAATGCCCCGACCATCACCATGAATGACTACCTGGCAGCCTATCTTGCCGGCGCCGGTGCTCTGGGAGCTCTGGTGCGCCGGTCGCGCGAAGGTGGTAGCTGGCATGTCACCACCTCGCTCACGCAGGCCTCCATGTGGGTGTTGTCGTTGGGCGAGCTAGCGGTAATTCCGAAGGTGCTCCCGGACTACGCGCCAAGCCCGGGGGACATCCTCACCTCGCAGACGGTATTCGGCGAACTGCAGCACGTTGCTCCGATCACGCAGTATTCGGTAACGCCAGGATACTGGTCGCGCATGCCGCAACCGGCTGGTGCATCACGCCCCGAGTGGCACGCATGATCGCCATGACTCAGCACCCATCTCAATCGGGGGCGATCATGCCGTGCTTAGCTAGCAAGTGTGTCCACTGAGGGCCTGTCCGCTTGAAGCAACGCAGGGGGAAAAAGAAAAAAGCCACTCGGGCTTTAGGCCTGAGTGGCTTTTCTCATTCGAGTTTTTTGGCTCCCCGACCTGGGCTCGAACCAGGGACCTACGGATTAACAGTCCGGCGCTCTACCGACTGAGCTATCGGGGAATAAGCCTCAAATTATAGCCAGAAAAATCGGGGCTCCCTGCA